>Ga0153915_10000218_pt1 | contig 51986 bp, 39 predicted proteins | sample Opewatmetagenome_2_FD_107003 | JGI IMG/M metagenome (GOLD analysis project Ga0153915, IMG submission 107003) | Freshwater wetland microbial communities from Ohio, USA - Open water 3 Core 3 Depth 3 metaG | ecosystem: Environmental > Aquatic > Freshwater > Wetlands | place: USA: Ohio, Lake Erie...
AAGCACCGGCTCCTCCGTCCACCAGGACTTGTAGAACCAGAAATTGTCCTTCGGGAAGCCGCAGGTGTCGAACACGCCGAAATGGGAATTGATGCAGGGCCAAGAGTAGGGCGTGGGCTCCCCTCGATAATCAAAGCCCGTCCAGATGAACCCGCCGGAGAGCCAGGGGCGGGGCGCGAAGAAGCTCATCCACTGCTCGGCCGTGTTGGACCACGAGCAGGCATTGTCGTCATAGGCGCTGACGTAACCGAGCTTCTTGTCGTTGGCGTAGATCCCGCGGGTGCAAACCGTGCTTCCCTGCTCGCTCCCGAGGTTGGGCTGGGATGGATGCGCGGCGTGATAGGCGTCCATCCGGTCCACGCCGATGCGGTAGCTCCAGCCACGAACCTCGATAACTTCGTTGATTCCGGCGAATTCGTTCCCCACCGGCGCGTTGTAGGTGACGGGCCGCGTCGGATCGAGACGCTTGTCCAGCGCCTGCATGGTAGCGGCGACCCGCCCCCCGGAAGGAGTGCCCTGCACGGAGAATTCCTCGTTGCCGATCGACCAGATGGCCACGCTCGGATGATTTCGGTCGCGCCGGATGAGATCCTCGAACCAGCCCAGATGCAGCGAGTCGCTCCCGATCAGACGGTTCTCGTCGATCACGATCATCCCAAGCCGGTCGCAGGCTTCGAGCACCTCGGGCGTGGCCGCGTTGTGAGCGCTGCGGTAGGCGTTTGCGCCCATCTCCTTGAGCTTGGCGATGCGAAAGTATTGCAGACGGTCGGGAATCGCGGTGCCGACGCCGGCGTGATCCTGGTGGCAGCAGGCGCCCTTGAGAAGGTACGGGTGCCCGTTGAGCAGGAAGCCCCTGTCCTTGTCGAATCCGACCGTGCGGATTCCGAACTCGGTCTCGACGCGGTCGACGATCAGGTCGCCGCTCTTCACTCCGGTGACGAGCCGGTAGAGCCGGGGGCTTTCGGGCGACCAGAGCACCGGGGCCGCGACGCCCGCGGTCTGTCTTGCCTCGGCCGCGGCGCCAGCGCCCGTGCTCACCAGGCTCGAAGCCGTGGCGACCGTGGCGCCGCCGGGATCGAGCACGGTCCACGTCACAAGCGCGTCCGCCGGGGAGCTTCCGGAATTGGCGAGCCGCGCCTCCAGGTGGAGCTCGGCCGGGCCGTTCGGGATATTGTCCGGGAATCGGGCGAACACGAATACGCCGCCAGGGGCGACCGCAAGCGGACTGGTCTTGACGAGCCAGACGTGCCGGTAGATCCCGGCTCCCTCGTAGAACCAGCCCTCGGGCTGTGAGGCGTCGACGCGGACGGCGATGACGTTTGCCCCGCCGCAGTTGGCGACATCGGTGATGTCGCATCGGAACCCGGTGTAGCCGCTTTCCTGGCGGGCGACGCACCAGGCGTTGACGAAGACGGTGCAGTCGCGGTAGACCCCGTCGAATTCTAGCCAGAGCCGCCTGTCGGCGTCGGCTGCCGGCAGCGTGAAGCTGCGGCGGTACCAGCTGACGCTGTTTTTTTCGAAGCCCTCGCCGATGGCCTTGAAGCCGTGCCCGGCGTCCGCCTTCTCATCGAATGGGAGTTCGACGGCCCAGTCGTGCGGCAGGTCGACCGTGCGCCAGCCGGCGTCGCTGTAGGAGGCGGCGGCGGGGCCGGTGCCGGAGCCGGCCTTGGCGAGGTTTTGGCCGCTGCCCCATTCGTTGCCGAGATGGAATTTCCAGCCGGTATCGAGCAGGAGCCGTTCGCGCGGGGAGGGGGCATCGGTGGCGGCGATGCGCACGGCGAAGAGGAGGCCAAGGACGAGGAACGAGGCGAGGCGGACGGGGCGTGCGGGTGTCATGGGGAGAGGGGGCTTCGAGAGGGAGATTGAGTCGAAGTGGTGTTGCCCTGCACCTGTTTGATATCACAATGCCGAAAACCTCTCCATGGGCACGTTCCGAAAAGACCTTTGCGAAACCCACCAGCTCGGCTCGGCGACCCGCGAATGGCTCGTGGGCACCCGCGAGGTGCCGGCGTTCCTGCCGACGCACACCCGGGTGGCCGGCTTCTCCGACGCCCGCTTTGGCTACCGCTTTGTGAGGAACGACCCGATCTTCAGCCAGGTGCTCTCCTGCACCGAGGGAGAGGGGGAGGTGCTGATCGGCGAACGATGGGAGCGCTGCGGTCCGGGCCACACCTATGTGACGGCGCCGCACGCGCTGTGCGCGTATCATGCCCGGCCGGGCCGGCGGTGGCGGGTGTGCTGGGTGCTTTATGAGGAGCAGATGCACCTGCCCGGGATCGAGCGGGGCGATGCGCCGCGGCTGGTGCGCGCGGATGCGCGCGGGCTGCACCTGGCGATCGAAGGGCTCTGCCACGAGGCGGGGGGCGAGGCCGAGCCGGCGGCGATCGAATTCTGGGCGGCGCTGGTGCACCGGCAGATCATGCGCGTGCTCCAGCCGGCCGGGGGCGATCCGCGGCTCGATGAGCTCTGGCGGGCCGTCCGCGGTGATTTTGGGGGCGCCTGGAACCTCGGGCGCATGGCGCGCTGCGCCGGCATGAGCGTGGAATCGCTGCGCCGGCTCTGCAACAAGGAGGTCGGCAGGCCTCCGTTGACCCACCTGACCCACCTCAGGATACTCTTTGCCGCCGACCTGCTCACCTGCACCGGCGAGAAGATCGAGTCGATCGCGGCCCGGGCCGGTTACGCCGACGCTTTTGCATTCAGCAACGCATTCAAGCGCGAGATGGGCGTGCCGCCCTCGGTTTATCGGTCGCGGCAGAAGCAGGAAGCGTGAACAGGGAATTCGAAGGGCTGAAAGAGAAGAAGCAGGGAGTAGCGGGGGACCGGGCATCCCGGCGCTCGCCTTTTCCCGGGGAGCGCGCGATTCTCGGCGCATGGTTGCCCTTCCCCGTGCCGGCTGCCTTTGTCTGGTCTTCGCGATCTCCGTCTGCGGCGTCCGCGCGACCGGATCGGCCACAGATCCCGGGCAATGTCTCGCCGGACTTCGCGCCGGACATCCCCGGCTGATCGCCGACACAGGGTTCGCCGAGCGCCTGCGAACCCGACGCGAGTCCGATCCGCAGCTTGCGGCCCTGCTCGACACGATCGTGCGCGACGCCCGCCGTCTCCTGAAGGAGCCGCCGCTGGGTTATCACAAGACCGGCCGCCGTCTCCTCGCCGTCTCCCGCGCGGTCGAATGGCGCACCCTGACGCTCGCTCTGGCCTTCAGGATCACCGGGGACGGGGCGTTTCTCAAGCGGGCGGAGGAGGAAATGCTCTCGGCGTCGGCCTTCGGCGACTGGAATCCCTCTCACTTTCTCGATGTCGCGGAGATGACCGCGGCGCTTTCCCTCGGCTACGACTGGCTCTATGCCGACCTGGCATCCGATGCCCGCGCGAAGATTCGCAACGCGATTGTCGACAAGGGGCTCCGCCAGGCGCTCGACTCCAGGGCGTCCCATAACAGCTGGCAGCATGCGGAAAACAACTGGAACCAGGTGTGCTTTGGCGGACTCGTCCTGGGGGCGCTTGCGGTGGGAGACGAGGAACCGGCGATCGCCGGCGATATCCTTGAGCGAGCTCGAGCAGGAATCGGGAACGGCCTCAGGGCCTACGTCCCCGACGGGGTCTATCCCGAGGGGCCGGGATACTGGTCGTTTGGCACGAGCTACAGCGTGCTCATGATCGCCGGCCTTGAGAGCGCTCTAGGCACCGATTGGGGAGTCTCGCAGAGCTCCGGCTTCCTCGCCAGCGCCGAGGCGTTCCTCCAGATGACCTCCCCGACCGGCCGCTTCTTCAACTTCTCGGATTGCCGCGAAGGGGCGACCCTCGAGCCGGCACTGTTCTGGTTCGCTCGCAAGCTCGGCCGGCCGGAGCTTCTTCGGCAGCAGCGAGCGGTGCTCGCGCGCCTCGCAGGGAAGAGCGGGAACGATGCGGCGGCCGGCGAGGGCGGACGGATGCTTCCGCTCGCCGCGGTCTGGTGGCCGGAGCCGGCGGCTAGCCCGAAAGGCGATTCCCCTCTTCGCTGGATGGGCCGCGGCCCGAATCCGATCGCGGTCTTTCGCAGCGCCTGGGGCGACCCGGACGCCTTCTACCTCGCCTTGAAGGGCGGCTCGGCGGGCCTTTCGCATGCCCACATGGACGCGGGATCGTTCGTCCTGGAGTGCGACGGCGTCCGCTGGGCCCGCGATCTCGGAATGCAGGAGTACGAGTCGCTCGAATCGAAGGGCATCGACCTGTGGAACCGTCGCCAGGATTCCCAGCGCTGGCAGGTATTCCGCCTGAACAATCGCAGCCACAACACGCTCACGATCGACGGAAAGCTCCATTCGGTCGCAGGCGGCGCCAGGATCGAGGCCTTCGAGGACGATCCGAGGAATCCGTTGGCGATCGTCAGCATGGCGGAGATCTTTCGGGGCCAGGCCGGAAGCGTACGGCGCGGTTTCCGCGTGGTGCGCGGCAGCGAAGTTCTCATCCAGGACGAACTCACGGGACTGAGGCCCGGGGCCGACGTCCGCTGGGTAATGGTGACCGGAGCGGCGGTCGTTGTTTCTGGTGATGGGGCGAGGGCGGAGCTGACCGAGAGGGGGCGCACTTTCGAGATGCGCCTGTTGCAGCCTTCAGGATCCATGTTTGATGTGATCGATGCGGCGCCGCCTGCTGATGGATTCAACGCCGCCAATCCCGACCGCCGGATGCTCATCTTCCATGCGATGGCACCGGAGTCGGGAGTCCTCACTCTTGCGGTGTGGCTCAATTCGGCCCGTTTGCCGGGAGCCGATGCGCCGCAGGTGAGGCCGCTCGCCGAATGGCTGGTCGGAAAATGAAGCGGCCCCGACGATTTGCCGGGGCCTGCCGCCCGATGGTTGACCGGGCTGAAACCGATGCTTTCGCGGACTAGAGATTTCGGAAGTCGGATGAGCCGGCATGGGAGAGGATGGGCTTTTTGAGCTCGCCGCCTCTGTGGGCGGGCTTTTGCCCGACCGATTCGGCAGCGGGCTTCCCTGCGCTTGTGCCGGCCATCTTCCGCTCGAGTTCCTCGTTCTCCTTCGAGCCGCTGCCACCAACGAGCTTCATCAGCCCGGTGACGCTTTCGCTCATCGACATCGCCTGGGCATTCAGTTCCTCAGCCGCTGCGGCGGTCTCCTCGGCGTTGCTCGCGTTGGATTGGGTGACCTGATCCATCTGTCCCATCGCCTTGCTGATCTGGTCGAGCCCCTGGGTCTGCTCCTGGGAGGCTGTGGAGATTTCGGCGACCAGTTCATCGACCTTGTGCGCCTTCTCGGCGATCGCAGTGAGGCTGGCGGCGACGCGGGACGAGATCTCGACTCCCGCGGCGCTTTTTTGGATGGAGTCTTCGATCTTCTCGGCGGTCTCCCTGGCCGCGCCGGCCGCGCGCTGGGCGAGGTTGCGCACCTCGTCGGCCACGACGGCGAAGCCCATCCCTGCCTCCCCGGCGCGGGCGGCCTCGACGGCGGCGTTGAGGGCGAGGATGTTGGTCTGGAAGGCGATCTCGTCGATGCTCTTGACGATCTTGGAAATGTTGTCGGACGACGCCTTGATCGCGTTCATCGCCTCCTGCATCTCGCCCATCTGGCTCGTTCCCTGATCGGCGGCGTGCCGGGTCTCCTGCGCGATGGTCTTCGCGGTGAGCGCGTTCTCGGCGTTGCGCTTGGTCATCCCATTGATCTCCTCCATCGAGGCGCTGGTCTCCTCGAGGGAAGCCGCCTGCTCGCTGGCCCCCTGGGCGAGACTCTGGCTGGAGCCGGAGACCTGCCCGGACGCCGCGGTGACCTGCACCGAGGCCTGGCCGAGGGAATCCGCCACATTCCGGAGGGACTGGTTGATCCCGCGGACGATGACGATGCTTCCGCCGATTCCGGCCGCGAGAGCGAGTCCGAAGCACGAAAGGCTGAGGGTGAGGCCGAGCCTTCCTATGCGCGCCGCCTCGTCCGCTGCGGTAGTTGAATCCTTCTCCACCTTGGCAATGATGGCTTCGACCGCGTTGCGATACTCGACTCCGATCGGGGCGATGTTCTTGCGGGTGTAGGCGTAGGCCTCGTCCTTTTTTTGGGTGCTGAGATCGAGCGCGCTGTTGCGGGCCGCGATGTACTTGTCGCGGACGGCGGTCATCGTGCCGACGAGCGCCTGGATCTCATCGGTGTGCAGGCGGCGGTCGAAGCTGGCGAGAGCCCGTTTCTGTTCGGCGACATTGCCGGAGATCTCCTCGGAAATCTTTTTCATGTCGCCGGCGTCGTTGCTGGCGATGTGCCGGTAGGTGAGCGACGTGTTCTCGAGGGTGACGAAATACGCCTTCGAGATGTCGATGACTCCCGGCAGGTAGCTGTTGGCGACGACGTCGGTCCTGGCACGAACCTGCTTGAGCGCGATGAGCGCAACGATGCCGCCGATGGCAGCCAGGAATCCCAACGCGAAAAGCGCCACGCCGATGCGCAGCCCGATAGTCCAATTCTTCATGGCAGAGGAGGATTGATGATGATCTGGGAGGCGCGTGCCGCGCAGGAGCGATCCCCCGAAGGGAGCCCTGCTGGAATGGAGGTCTCCAAGACGGTTTTGCGGATATCTTGTGTACGCCTCCCAATCGGCAGAATTTGATTAAACTGTAGGGATTATTCCTTATATCGATCAGGGAGAAGAAAGAATAAGGCGACTTGATCGCCGGATACTCCCCTGATTAGGCGGCATTGAGGAAAGCCGGAATCCGCCGGCTTCGCGGACGGCAGAATTCAGGCGCGAGGAAGTGGAAGTCCGCACCGCCTCGGCCGAAACCGGCCTGAGAAACTCCGCGGGCCGAGCGGGCTGCGCGCGAAGTTTCGCGGCTTAGACGCCGGGCACATTGCCGCGCTTGAACTCCACTTCGATCGCGTCGATGGAGAGCTTGATCTCGTGGACGCAGATTCCGAGAGACCCGATGAAGCAGGCGAGGGAGAGGACGAAGATGCCCTGGCCGAGCCGCGGGAAATTGTTGATCACTGCGCCCATTGAAAGGGCGGCGAGGATGATCGATCCGAGGCCGAGGATCTGCATCTTGCGGATCAGATGGAGGCGCCGCCGGATGTTGATCAGCTGGACCTCCCAGTGAGGCTTCGGATTGGCCATGTGTTCCTTGAGGATCGTGCGCGCAACGCCGGTGAGGCCGAGAAAGCGGTTCGTGTAGGCGAGAAACAACAGGGAGATGGCCGGGAAGATCAGCGCGGGGATCGTCGGATTCATGGTTCGAGAGATCACTATTCGTTTCCCGCAGGGAGGCATGACAGGCAAGAGCGAAACTGGGGGAGCCAGGCCGATCCGCCGCCGCTGGATTTCTGGGATTGGCTGGAGGCACGTCGTTCGTCCATGCTGCGGCGATCCTCTTCCCCATGAAGATCCGTGGACACCATCTTGTATGCACCTACTGCTTTTGCGGCTCAGGAAAGGTCCGTGCAGAGGACTTCTTCGGAGTTGAGAATGCAATCCCGCGACTTCTCGAAAGGCTGCGTGCGAATCCTCAGATGGAGATGACCGTCGTGGCCGATCTGGATGATGTCTGCGATGAATGCCCGTTGCTGCGACCTGAAGGATGCGGGCGTTCCGCGGATCCCGCCGCCCAGAACGCCAAGCTGCGGGAATGGGATCATGCTATTCTCCATGCGCTGGATCTGCATGAGGGGGAACACATCCGCGCGATGGAGCTGGAAGAGCGGCTTCGCATGAGGATCCCTGATATCCGGATTTTCTGCAAAAACTGCACGAGTGCCGGTCCAAGTGGCTGGCAGGAATACCGGAAGGCGATCCGGGACGGCCTCTGGGCGGGCATGGGCGGATCAGGCCTTTTTTAGCTCCTTGCGAGTGAGGAACGGATTGGCCTGGGAATAGTGCTTCTTTACTGGGTATCGCCGTTTTTCTCCGCCGCATCGGTCTTTATGAAGAATGCACCCAGAGCCGCCGTGGCCAGTCCCTGGGTTGGCAGGAGCCAGAGGCTGGCTGTCTTGAGAAACTGAAGCTGTCCCTTGGGATCCCCCGCCGCGAAGGGCTGTGAGAGCAGTGTCAGCAGAAGGGCCAGGAGATAGAACGCAGATACTCCCCATGCGGTTCTGAAGGTAAAGGGGTCGGCGGATTTCTCCCTCCCGTGGGGTCGCATCGAATCGGCAACCAGGATCCCGATGATCAGCGACAGGGTTGGCAGGATTGTCGGGACGAACCAGCTCCATAGATCGTCCAGCAAGCCGTGGAACCTCTGCACGGATTGCAGAACAACGATCATAAAGGCGAGCCCGGATGCCCCGAACCAGAGGGCGGCCAACCGATGCTTGCAACGGTCGAGGGTGATGCGCGCAGTCATGGATGGAGGTTGGCTGCAATACCGGATCTTTGGAGGTGAACGGGGCCGCTCAACAGGCCAGGTTGCCTCTGCTGCGGAGCATCACTCCCGCCTCCGGTCTCAAACTCGTAGACCAGCGCCGTGCAAGAGCTGTCCGGTCCAAAAGGGATCTGTGCAAGGGGCTCCGGCAGGCGGTTCAGTCCTTCGTCGATCCAGCCAACGATCTGGTCCTTGGATTTTGGTGACCCATTGGTGCTGAAGCTGGCACTGGTGACGACAAAGACGATGACCCGGAAGTACCCTTTGCCGGATCCGAAGAGGATCCGGAGATAATTGCTCAACGAGAAGGCGGTCATCGGCCCGGTCGCGGGCCCCCATCGGTTTGGTTCCGGTATCGGAGTCCCGTCTGCGGATATGTGTTCAAGGCGTGTTACCATGGCGAAGCCACCCGGTGCGCTGAAGTAACTGCGTTGAGCGTGCCCGGCGGCGTCCAGTGCTCTCGTCAGGATTTGGTCGACGTCTCCGAGCGTCTTGCTGATTCCCCCGCCAACCAGTTCGGAAGGGATCTCGCAACGGGCTGATGGCGGCGGTGGCGGCCACTCGAATTCTGGAATTTTGTCGCTAGTGCGCTCCATCGCGATCACCGGGGGAGGAGAAGCGGGCTTTGATCCCGCCCGGGGAGGGAAGGCGCGATCGACAGAATCATCATCTGGAGCGGACGCCGGGCTCCTGGGGAGCCGAGATCCGGTCACAATGTATCGTTCCATCGGCCCGGCCTTGGCCACTGCCTGCGACGCAGAGGATTCCCTGGAGCGGGCAGCTTCACGGGCATACGTGGCGGATGTCTCTTCCGGCGCCGCTTCGGGTTTTGACGGGCTGGGAGAGGAGACCGGGAATGGCCCTTCGGCCGGCACCTGCGGGAATGAGGATTCGGACCTCGTAGGCGGCTGTCGGCTCGACTGAGCCGACGGCGCTTGATCCATCCGCTGCGCCGTCGGGACTGGAGGCGGAGACTGGGTTTCCGTCGATGTTTCGGAAACAGCTGGCGCCGGTCCAGGGGAAATCATCTGCTCCGGTTTCTCGCGGCTGCCGCGGAAGGAGAGTATCCCCATCAGGCAGACCAGACCTGCCATAAGGAGAACAGAGCCTGCCGTGGCAGGTGTTATGGGTTTCATTGGATCTGAAGAGCGCCGCACTGGCGGCGCAGACATCCGAAACCCTGGAGTCCCGCACCAAACGTTTCGATATACTATAATACTTAAATTAAGGTGTGCGTGAATGGGCGCGCCTTATCCGGCGCAAGGCCTTGCCGGCGTGACGGTCGTCCCGACCTCGGAATTCTGGGCTGCCGAACCTCAGGTCGAAAAGAAGTCGCCGTGGTCAGCCTGCTTGGTGGCGGCCGGTTTCTCCGGAGAGTGCGAGGCTTGAACGGTGTGCGTAGCTGGGGCGGTCTTGGCCTTGGCAATGGCGGCTGGCTTGTGCACGTGCTGGGCCGAAGGCGCCGCAGTGGCTGTCGTGGCGGCTGACGTCTGTCCGGTGAGCGTGAGGAGTTCGGAAACGACCCCTTCGAGGGCGTGGGCCTGGGCGTTGAGTTCTTCGGCTGCGCTTGCGCTTTCCTCGGCGCTGGCCGCATTGCTCTGGGTGACCTGGTCCATCTGGGCGACCGCTTGGGTGACCTGCGAGATCCCCTGGTTCTGCTCAAGGGAAGCGGAGGCGATCTCGACGACGAGTTCGTTGACCTCGCGGGTGCGGGTGACGATCGCCTCGAGGCTGACGGCCACCTTGTTGCTGATCTCGACGCCTTGGTGGGTCTTGTCGATGGCGGTCTCGATCTTTGCGGCCGTCTCCTTGGCTGCCTGTGCGGCGCGCTGGGCGAGGTTGCGAACCTCGTCGGCGACGACGGCAAAGCCGGCGCCGGCTTCGCCTGCGCGGGCTGCTTCGACTGCGGCGTTGAGGGCGAGGATGTTGGTTTGGAAGGCGATCTCGTCGATGGTTTTGATGATCTTGGCAATGTCGTCGCTCGAGCCCTTGATCTCGCTCATCGCGGTCTTCATCGCAGTCATGTCGGTGACTCCGGTGTCGGCGGCCTGGCGGGCGTGGCCGGCGAGATCCTTCGCGCGCTGGGCATTCTCGGCATTGCGCTTGGTCATGCTTGAGATCTCCTCGAGCGAGGCGCTGGTTTCCTCGAGTGAGGCGGCCTGTTCGGTCGCGCCCTGGGCCAGACTCTGACTCGCCGTCGACACCTGGGTGGCCGCGGCGGTGGTCTGCTGGGCGCCGGCGTGGAGGTTGTCGGAAACGCCACTGAGAACCTTGAGGATCGAGCGGATGTTGAAGGCGGAGAGGATGATTCCTGCGGCGAGGGCGATAATCAGCGTGATGGTGAGCAGCCGGATGCTCGACACGACGTCTTCGTTGATCTTCTTGGCGACGGCGACGCCTTGGTTGGCGTTATATTTCAGAAGGGCATCGCCCGCCTTTGAGTAGGCGGTGTATGCGGGCACCACTGCCGTTTCAACGTAGGCTGCTGCCTGGACTGGATCGGACTCGATGAGTTCAAAAAAGCGGCTTCGGGCTTCGGTGTTGGTTTTGCGGGCGGCTGCGAACGTCTCGTAGAGGCGTTTGTCCTCGTCCTCGAATATCGTCGCCTCGTATTGCTTGAGGTCCTCGCTATTGGCGGCGACCAACTCGGTAATCTCCTTCTTGATGCGCTCGCGGTCCTCGGGGGTTTTTGCGCGGAGCAGGCGGGCGACGCGCAACTGGTTCTCAGCCTGGCGGACGTTCACCCGGCCGAAGATCAGGATTCCAGGCATGGAATCATTGACGATCTCCTGCGTCAGGACGTTGAGGCCCGAAAGGCGGGCTCCCGCGAAGTATCCGACGCCGAGGAGAGCAGCGCAAAGCACGGCGACGCTGATGATGATGCGTTTGCCGATGGTGAGGTTTTTCATAAGTTCCTTTCTTGAGTCTGGCTCGGGAGGCCTGCCTCTTGTCGAATTCCGTCCACCCCGGCCTCTGGATTCTGAATATTCCAAAGGAATGGCGAAACCGGAACGGGCGTGCCGTGAATTGCCTTAAAGAAGCTTGGGAGTGGAAATGCGATGCCGATGGGCATGTTCGACCACCTCATGGATCGGACGGCCATTTCCTTGATTTAGGAATTCTTGCCCGAGAGACCCGGATTTATTCGGTTTCTAAGAAACGCAATAGACCGCTCCAAAACCGGACTGTTTGTGCCGGGAAGGCGCGTCATGGTTGCGTTGTTCGCGCTCAATGATTTCCGTAGGCGGCATGTCGGATCTTTCCGAGCCCGGGCTGCAGGCCGACCAGCGGTTGCTGGATCGGGCATGGCTGCGGATCGGGGTTGGCCTAGCGGTTGCCGGTCAGGCGATGGTGTTCAGCCTGGCGGTAAACCTGACACCTCCTGAGGGATTCCCTTACTGGATCCTTCACGGGGGGTTGATGATCTCGGCCTTCGCCGTCCTGGTTTTCCTGGGGGGCGATTTGATCGGTTCGGCACTGGCGGCGCTGCGAGGGGGCAGGATCAGCATAGATCTGCTCTTTCTTGTGACGCTGGGGGGGGCGCTGGCCGGATCATTGACGGCCACCATCACTCGCACGGGATCGGTTTATTATGAGGTGGTCGCGATCCTTGTGGTCGTCCACACCGCTGGAAAGATGCTTGGAGCCCGCAGCCGGCTTGCCGCGCTTCGTGCGGTGGACAGCACCAGGGAGAGGTTCGACCGCTGCCAAGTCAGGGGCGCGGATGGGAGGATCGAGGAGAGGGTGGTGTCGGAACTTGGGGCTGGCGCGCTCGTCGTCGTCGCTCCGGGAGGGGCGATCGCAGTCGATGGGGAGATCGTCACGGGGCGCGGTTACGTCCAGGAGACTTCAATGACGGGCGAATGGCGGCCTGTATCGCGGACGATAGGCGACCGCGTGCTCGCGGGGACATTTTCCATCGACGGGAGCTTTGAGATCAGGGCGGCCGGCGGGCTGCGGCGGCTCGACTCCGTGCTGGCAGCGGTCGTCGAGGCGCGGCTGGCGCCGAGCGAACTCCAGCGGCAGGCTGACAAGTTGGTGTCGTGGTTCCTGCCAGTCGTCGCGGCGGTGAGCCTGGGGACCTTCGCCTTCTGGATCGCGCGCGCCCCGTGGGACCGGGCGCTGTTCAATGCAATGGCGGTGCTCCTCGTCGCGTGCCCGTGCGCGGCCGGCCTTGCGACCCCGGTGGCGGTGTGGAGTGGGATGGCGCGCGCTGCGGCGATAGGGCTCGTGGCACGCACGGGCGACCTGTTCGACCAACTGGCGCGCTGCGACGTTGTCTGCCTGGATAAGACAGGAACGCTTTCCGGGGAGGAACTCTCTGTGCGCGAATGGCGGATCGAGCAGGGTTTCCAGGACCGGGGAGACTGGCTCCGGTCCGCCGTCGCTCTCGTGGAGGAGGGGCTGGCCCATCCTGTGGGTGCGGCGCTCCGGAAGAAATGTAACCCATTATGTGACAAACTGCCGGGAATTGTGGAACGGCGGATCGAGCCGGGATTGGGCGTGGTTGCGGTCGTGGAGGATCCTGATCGCCGAAGTGTGGAGATTCGGATTGGGGAGGCCAAACTCGGTGGAATGGCCGCAGAGGGGCTGGGGGCAGGGAACAGGGTGGTGCGGGTGTTCGTCGAAGGTCAGCCGGCCGCGGCGGTCGAGCTTGAGGAGGTTTGGCGCGACGGACTCGAGGATATGCTCGTGACGTTGCCGGAACTCGGTGTTTCGGTCGAGATCCTCACGGGAGATCCCGCCCCTCCGGTGGGGCGTTTTCCGGGCGCGATCGTGCGCGCGGGACTGAGCCCGGCTGACAAGCTTGCACGGGTGAAGGCGCTGGTTGCGGAGGGGCGCCGGGTCGTCTTTGTCGGCGACGGGCTTAACGATGCTGCGGCGATGAGCGCCGCGGGTGCCTCGATAGCAATGCGCGGCGGTGCCGACCTTGCGCGGGCCTCGGCGACCGGAGTGTTCGCCGGCGGCGATCTGCGATTCCTGCCGGGGGCGATTGCCGTTGCCCGAGGCACGCTGCGGCGCATCCGCACGAATCTGGGCTTCGCGGCGGCCTACAACGGGATCGGGATGGCGCTTGCCGCTTCCGGACACCTGCACCCCGTTGCCGCAGCGTTGCTCATGGTGGGATCAAGCGCGTTCGTGCTCGCGAACACCCTGAGGCCCATCCCCTTAAATCCGCCTGTCCCTTATTCCTAAACTCTTCCATTCTTGATCCGCGACAAGGGCGTCGCGGCTCAAGGGGACGGGACAGGGGACAGGTTCTGCTTGCCGGTGCGGCTCAGAACTTCAGGTGCTTGACCGTCAGGCCCTTGTTGATGAGCTGCTTCAGCGAATCGATCCCGATGCGGATGTGGGCGTTGACGTACTGCTCGTCGACCCGCTTGTCGCTCTCGGCGGTCTTCACTCCCTCGGGTGTCATCGGCTGGTCGGATACGAGGAGAAGGGCGCCGGTGGGGATCGCGTTGTAGAAGCCGGTCATGAAGATGGTGGCGGTCTCCATGTCGACGGCCATGCAGCGGATCTTCAGGAGGTACTTCTTGAACTCGGCGTCGTGCTCCCAGACGCGGCGGTTGGTCGTATAGACGGTGCCGGTCCAGTAGTCGCGGGCGTGGTCGCGGATGGTGGTCGAGATGGCCTTCTGGAGGGCGAACGCGGGCAGCGCCGGCACCTCGGGCGGAAAGTAGTCGTTGCTCGTGCCCTCGCCGCGGATGGCGGCGATTGGGAGGATGAGGTCGCCGAGCGCGGCCGGTGCCTTGATTCCGCCGCACTTTCCGAGGAAGAGGACGGCCTTCGGCTTGATCGCGCTCAGGAGGTCCATGATGGTCGCGGCCGTCGCGCTCCCCATGCCGAAGTCGATGATCGTGATGCGCCCCGCCGTGGCGCTCATCATCGCCTTGTCGTGTCCGTGCACGGGCACCTTGTGCCACTGTGCGAACAGGTGCACGTAGCGTTGGAAATTGGTGAGGAGGATGTAGTCGCCGAACTTTCTCAGCGGCACCCCCGTATAGCGGGGGAGCCAGTTCTCGACGATCTCACGACGGGTTTTCATGGCTGAGGTATAGGGAAACTTCGCCCGGAATAAACACGAATCCAACGGGATGCCAATGCCCGGATGGAGGGCAAGGGTCCGCGACAAGGAACCGGGCCGGATCGCCTTATCTCGCGTCCGCGCCGGTGGAGACCGCGGCGGGCTGGGACGGAGAGGAAGTCGCGGGGGCGCCCCCCAGGGCGTTCCGGTCGTTGAGATGGTTCCCGCCGGTGTACTTCTGGGACTGCTCGTCGGCGTGGTAGCTCGATCGCACGAGCGGGCTGCTCTCGACGACGCCCAGCCCGGCGGCGAGCCCGAACTGCTTCCAGCGGGCGAATTCCTCGGGGGTGACCCAGCGGTCGACAGGCAGGTGCTGCATGGTCGGCCGCAGGTACTGGCCGATCGTGAGGATCCTCACGCCGTCGCTGACGATGTCGCGGATCGTCTGCTCGATCTCGTCCTCGCGCTCGCCGAGGCCGAGCATGATCCCCGTCTTGGCCGTGAACCCGCGCGCGACCGCGTGGCGGAGGACCGAGCGGCTGCGGTCGTAGCGCGCCTGGACGCGGACGGGCTTCTGCAGCCGCTCCACCGTCTCGAGGTTGTGGTTGAAGATGTCGGGTCGCGCGGCGAGGACGGTGTCGACATCGGGCAGGTGTCCTTTGAAATCGGACACCAGCACCTCGATCGCGGTGCTGGGATTGCGGTAGCGCACGGCGCGGATAGTGGCGGCCCAGACTCCGGCGCCGCCGTCGGCGAGCTCGTCGCGGGCGACGCTGGTGATGACGACGTGGCGGAGATTCATCCGGGCCACCGCGTCGGCGACGCGCGCGGGCTCGCCGAGGTCGAGCTCGGTGGGCCGGCCGGTCTGGATCGCGCAGAAATTGCAGGAGCGGGTGCAGATGTTCCCGAGGATCATCACGGTGGCGGTGCCGCGCGACCAGCATTCGCCGAGGTTGGGGCACTGCGCGCTCTGGCAAACGGTGTGCAGCCCCTGCTGCTCGACCAGGTGGAGGACGGCGGAGTAGCCGGGACCGTTCGGGAGCTTGGCGCGGAGCCACTCGGGTTTGCGTTGGATCTGCATGTCGTGTGACGGTCAGGGAAACCAACTCGCGGAAGAAAACAACCCGCTTCTTCAGTCCCCGGCGTTGCCGCCCGGGATAGCCACGGTTTCCAACGGCGCGGCGAGAAACTCCGGCCAGCCGGCCCAGAACTCGGAGGCGAGCACCCTGCGCACCTCGGCGAGGTCGAACTCGCGGCCCAGCTCCTGCTTGAGGGAGGTGACGGTGCCGTCGGTAATCCCGCAGGGGACGATCCCGCCGAACGCGGCGAGGTCGTTGTTCACGTTCAGGGCGAATCCATGGAAGGTGACCCAGCGTTTCACGCCGACGCCGATGGCCGCGATCTTGCGCTGGCCGAGCCAGATCCCGGTCTTGCCCGCGCGGCGCGCCGCGGCGAGCCCGAGGTTCCCGAGCGAGCGGATGAGCACCTCCTCGAGAAAGCGGAGGTAGGCGTGGAGATCCTTGCGGGCGGCGAGGCTGACGATCGGGTAGCCGACGATCTGGCCGGGGCCGTGGTAGGTGATGTCGCCGCCGCGGTTGGTCTCGACCAAGTCGATGCCGCTCCGGGCGAGCTCGGCCGGGTCGAGCAGCAGGTTGCGCATCGCGCCGATGCGGACTCCGAGGGTATAGACGGGCTCGTGCTCGGTGAAGATGAGCGTGTCGGGGGCGGCGCCGGCGATCCGCTGCGCAACGAGGCCCTCCTGCCGCCGCCAAGCCTCGACGTAGCGCGTGCGTCCCCAATCGACGGTTGCGGTGGAAGCGGCGGGCGTGGCTGAGGCTTGGGACATGGCGTCTGGGGACTATCGCCGAATGAGTCCCCGGGCGCAACTCGCGTTGCGATTCAAGCCTGCCACGCCCCCGGGCAGCCCGGCGTTTCCGTCGGGCGGGGAAACGCAATCTGGAGCGCGTTCCGGAACGCGCTCCAGGCGACTCGATCAGGAGGAGCGGATCAGGAATCCTGCTCCATATCGGACGGCGGCGGGGGCGGGGGACCGCCGGCTTGGCCGCCCTTGGTGTTGGACACCGCGGTCTTCAGCTCGCTGATGCTCACGAGGCCGTCGCTGTCGGTGTCGAGGGCGCTGAAGACGCCGTCGGTGCTGCTGCTGTCGGTCCCGTAGTAGCTGTTGAGATCGGCGGACAGCCTCTTGTTCGTCTTGAGGACGGAGGTGAGCTCGGTCTTGTTGAGATAGCCGTCGCCGTCGCTGTCGGCCTTGTTGAGGAGATTCTGGCTGATCGTGGAGAAATCGGGCTGGTAGGAGCTGCCCGAGCTGACGTTGCTGATCGATGACATGGTGTATCCAGATTAGTAGGTTAAGGCTCCGTTCGCACGGAGGTGCGGGCGCGGGGAGCGTCCGCATGTCCCTGTGCTACGTCACGAGACCGGACGCGGTGAACGACCTCCGCATCAAATTTGCCCCGGTTCGTCCCAGGAGCCTTGGTCTTGTCCCCGTTCATGCTCGGGGGCCCGGAAACCGGCGATGGAGCGGTGTCCCGAATGAATTTGCCGGAGAGTCCGCATCGGCATAATCAACTGCACGCCCAAGATGCCCGACAACGACCCAGCGCAATGGCAGCCGCTCAGGCTCGGGAAGAAGGAGATCGAGCGCGTGAATCCGCCGGCGGGAACGGAAATGTCCGGGGACCGGATCGACGTCTACGCGATCCTGCAGGAGAACCTCCGGAAGAGCCTGCCGACGGAGAAGCCCGTCGACATGACCAGGCGGGAATCGAGGAGGAAAAGGGACTATTGGCTCTTGCTCGTCGCGGGGAATGCGGCGTTCGCCGCAGTGCTCGCATTCACCCACATCAACCGGGTGTCCCTGCTTTTCGCCTTTTCCGGGATGATCTTTTTCACCGCAGCCATCACCTGGGTGATGTGGGGCGTGATGGGGGATTATTGATGATGCACGAGCCCAAGCTCATATCCTTTCTTCCATCTTCGACTTCCCGCCATATCCGACACCTGAACATGAGAACAACGAGCGTTCTGTCATTCGTCGTCATGCTTTCACTCACTTCTTGGACATTCGCCTTTGACGCGGAAGAGAAAAGTTCGGTGGTTGACCAGTGCCCCTCCGTCGATCGCCAACTGGAACGATTGACCAAGGATTACCAGGCATTGCTCAAAACTGTCGGAAGGCTGAAGCCTGAAGCTTTCTTAGAAGTCGGGTTGTATCGAGTTGAGCGGGGGGATACAGGACTGAAGATTGCGATGAAGAGCAACATGACACTGTCTGATCTTGTTGCGCTGAATCCCGACGTCGACTGGAGGCGACTGAAGGTCTGGCAGATCATACGGATCAGGCCGGAAGCACCGAAAGACGCAAACGGCCAGCAGCCCGGAACGAATACGGCGCAGGACGCTATTCCCTCTCCAAGTGCTTCTCCTGAACCAAGCCAGCACTAGGCGCTCAGCCATACGGCTTGCCCGAATTCGGCTGGACCGATCCAGCCCTCAGGGAATGAGCCACAGCGCCGCGACGCCGATGATCATCGTCAGGGCGAGGACGACGGCCACCGGACGGCGGTAGGCAGGCGAGCCGAGCACGAAGGCCATGCCGCCTTTCATGAGGGAATTGCCGACGGCGGCCACGACGACGCCCTTGGCGGCGATCGACATGGTCACCGAAGAGGCCGCCTGACTGTTGGCCATCAGCAGGGCGATCGCATCAAGGTCGGTAAGGCCGGAGATGAAGCTCAAGGGCAGGAGGCTTCCGTGCCACTCGAGGCTGGTCGCGGCTTTGACCAGCAGCGAGACGACCGCGTAGATCAGGGCGAACTTCAGGGCGATGCTGAAGCTGAGAGGATTGTGGAGTTGGGGCGTCTCGACCTCGTTTGTGGTCGGCCGCCTGAAGAACCAGATCCAGAGGGAGAATCCGACGCCAGGTATTGCCATCAGCGCGAACGGGCCGATGAGCGACAGCGCGAGCGAGCGGTTGAGGACGCTGATCACGACCAAGATCCGCGCAAGCATGACGGTGCACGCGACGACGACCGCGAGGGCGAAGCTCGAGGAGAGCGCGGGCTCGTCCTTGCTGCGCCGGCTGAAGGCGAGGGTGGTGGCCGTGCTCGACGCGATCCCGCCGACGAGTCCGGTGACGGAGATCCCGGCCTGGGTGCCGAGCAGCCGCATCATGATGTAGCCGGCGAATCCGAGCCCTGAGATGAGAACCACCATCAACCAGGTGGAGTAGGGATTGAAGGCGTCGAACGGGCCGTAGGTGCGGTTGGGGACAAGGGGGAGAACGACGCCGGTGATCGCAAGGAATTGGAGCGTCGCGCGGATGTCGGAGATGGTGAACGCGCGTGTCCATCCGTGGATGGTCTGCTTGAGCCCGATCAGAACGGCTGTCGTCGCGGCGACGAGGATGGCGGCCTGGATCTGCTGCCAGCAGACGAGCGCGCCGAGCAGGCAGGTGAGCAGCGACGCGGCGAAGGTGGTGCTTCCCGGATGGCCGCCGGTGCTCCGGATGTGGAGCACGGTGAGGTGGACCGCCACCGCCGCGAGGAGGACCGGAAGCACGGCCGGCCCGGCCTTGTCGGCGAGGAACGCGCCGACGCAGCCGAGGATGGCGAGGAAGGTGTACGTGCGCACGCCGCCGAAATCGACTTCGCCGCCCGGGGCTCCGGTCTGGTCGCTCCACTGGCGGATCAATCCCACAAGGGCGCCGAGGCAGCCGGCGACCACGATCGAAATGACGAGGTTAGGCACGGAAGTGCCGGCCATGGTGGCGCCGGCAGAGGGCTGGAGCAAGCGCGGAGAAAGCACGAATGGAAAGGAGGTTGGGCATCGCAGTGGCGCTGCGACAGATCGCACTCAGGCTTCGCCGGTGGAGGGTCGCTGACTGTCGGCAGGCGCAGCGGCCAGTCATGGCTTGGCGAAGGGAAGGATGCGTCGCACCCGATCGCTCGCGCTGCGCGATCCTCGCAGATAGGCCTGCCAGTAGACTTTCACGGCGAGCGGGTAGTTCACCGGCGTGCCGATGCCGAACTCGTAACACGTCCCGAGATTCTCCAGTCCGATCAACAAACCGCGTTCAGCTGCGGCGCGGCAGTAGGCAAATGCGAGTTTCGCATCCTTGGCGATCCCGGGGGCCTCATCGGTCCCCCAGTAATGGAGCCAGCCTAGGTAGTTGCTGGCGTGAGGTTCGCCGGCCGTTGCCAATGCGCGAATCTCCGCCAGCGCCGCTTCGGGCTCCTTGGGGCCGCCTTCACCGCGCAGCCGCATCTGCGCCAGGTAGAACCGGGCAGGGAGATTGCCTGCCTCCGCTGCCTGGGAGAGCCAGAGCCTGGCCTGGCGATAATCGAGCGTGGTGTAGTGCTTCGTCAGGTGCAGTCGTGCAAGTTCAACCAGGGCCTCGGGATCGTTGCCGGCAACGGCTTCCAGACTCGCCATCTCCCTGCGCACGGTGGAAGGCAGAACCTTGGCTCCGTCGTTGACCCTGCGGATCCAGATGACCAGGCGGCAGCGTGCAGCCCCTGAAATCCATGCCTTCTCCAGATCACGCAGTTTTTCACAGGCATCCTCGTCAGAATGGCCGGCTCCAGCGCAGAAATACTGCAGCGCCTTGTTGACGTCGGGCCGGTCTCCGATCCTGCCCTCTGCGTACGCCGTGCCGATCTCCAGCAAGCCGAGAGGCTGGCCCAGTTCGGCGGCGCGATTGGCCAGCCGGTCAGCTTCTGCGAGATCCTGGGGGACGGTCCACCCGATCGCATGATAGAAGGCCAAGCGCGCCATGGAACGAGTCGCCCCGCCGGCCGCCGCTTCGCGCATCAATTGCACTGCGCGCTGGGGATCGGCCATATTGCCGATGCCCTGGGCGATGGCCCGGCCGAGGACATCGCGCGCCACGATGCTGCCCTCGGCAATCGCTTCTTCGGCGAGGCGGCGGCCTTTCTGCGGATCGACCATTTCCGGAGCACCCCAGCCAGCGCCGTAAAGGCAGAACCACGCCATGTAGGCTTTGACGTGGGGCTGCGGATCCTTGGCCATCGCCTGCAGGAGGAATTTCTTGGCTCCTGCGTCGCCCCTGTCTTCGCGGATCACACGCAACTGAACTCCGAACACGTCCTCCCTCAATTGAATGGGAGGAACCTCGGGCCACGCAGGCTCCGCCGCCTGCACGGTCAATGCCAACGCCGCTGCGCCGCCAAATCCGAGCCAGTTGCCATTCATCGGGGTATACCGGGGGGTAGGTTAATCCATCCCAACCTGACAATGGGTTCCGAGGCAATGTTATCCCGAGGCGGGCGAATCGGGCGGCAGCGAAGTTTCCCATTGCCCACCGCAGGGGGGCGTGGCACCGTGCGCGGTTCCATGAGCGAGATTCCCACCGAGATCACCCACGACCAGTATGCCGTGAGGCTCAAGAAGCTGGAGGACCTTCGCGCCGCGGGAACCGACCCGTTCCGCGCGTCCTTCGAACCCACCCATTTCTCGGCCGAGGCGCTGAAACTCCACGTCGACGGGCAGGACTACGTGGTGCCGGTGAAGGTGGCGGGCCGCCTGCTCGTCATCCGCGACATGGGCAAGAGCCAGTTCGTCAAGATCCTCGACCAGCAGGGGATGATCCAGCTCTACATCAAGAAGGACGTCATGGGCGAGGAGGCCTATGCGGCGTTCAGGAAGCTGGATCTCGGCGACATCATCGGCGCCGAGGGCACGCTTTTCAAGACGCGGTCGGGCGAGGTGACGGTGCGCGCCGACAAGGTGGTGCTCCTTTCCAAGGCGCTGCGTCCGCTGCCCGAGAAGTGGCACGGGCTCACCGATCCCGAGCAGGTCTACCGCCAGCGCTACCTCGACGTGATCGTCAACGAGGAGTCGCGGCGGCGCCTGCTGCAGCGCTCGCAGATCATCTCGGGCATCCGCCGCTTCCTCGAAGGCCGCAAGTTCATCGAGGTCGAGACGCCGATCCTCCAGGCGATCGCCGGCGGCGCGGCGGCCAAGCCGTTCACCACGCACCACAACGCGCTCGGCTGCGACTTCTACCTGCGCATCTCCCTCGAGCTCTACCTCAAGCGGATGCTCGTCGGCGGCTTCGACCGCGTGTTCGAGATCGGCCGCAATTTCCGCAACGAGGGCCTCTCGCGGAAGCACAACCCCGAGTTTACGATGCTCGAGGTCTACCAGGCCTACTCGGACCACCGGGGAATGATGGTCCTGATCAAGGACATGCTGACGACGCTCTGCCGCGACGTGCTCGGCACCACCGAGGTCAAGCATGCGCCGACCGGGCAGGTCATCCATTTCGCGGGCGAGTGGCGCGAGGTGAAGTACAAGGATCTCATCATCGCCGAGACGGGCGACCCGCAGTGGTTCTCCCGGACGAAAGCCGAGAAGGTCGCCGCCGCCACCGCGCTCGGGCTCAAGATCGAGCCGCACTGGGAGGACTTCGAGGTCACCAACGAGATCTTCTCCAAGCGCATCGAGCCGACCCTGATCCAGCCGACATTTGTCATGAACCTGCCGAAGGAGCTCTGCCCGCTCGCGAAGATCAGCCGCGAGGATCCGTCGACGCTCGACGTGTTCGAGCTGACGATCGGCGGCATGGAGATCGCGCCGGCCTACTCGGAGCAGAACGACCCGTTCGTGCAGCGCCAGATGTTCGAGGCACAGGCGGGCGAGGAGATCCAGAACATCGACCAGGATTTCCTGCTCGCGCTCGAGCACGGCATGCCCCCCGCGGGCGGCATGGGCGTGGGCATCGACCGGCTCTGCATCCTGCTGACCGGCTCGGAGAGCATCCGCGACATCATCCTCTTCCCTCAATTGCGCCCGGGCGGCGCGGCGCCGCAGCCGGCCGGCGGGCAGCCCTGAGCCGGGCATCGCAGGAACCGGAGCTTCCCCACCGCGCACCTCCCCATGCCCTGGTACCTGTATCTCGCGCTGAAGCAGCTTTTCCCGAGCGGCCGGCGCGTGGCGTTCTTCACCCTGGCGTCGGTCGCCGGGGTGATGCTCGGCGTGGCGGTGCTGATCGTCGTGCTGAGCGTGATGAACGGATTCGGCGACGAGATCCGGGCGAAGATCGTCGAGACCAACGGGCACGTCCGCGTCGAGACCGGCGGGATCATGGTCGACCAGGACGCCGTGATGGCGAAGATCCGCGCGCGGCCGGAGGTCGCGGCGGCGGCGCCGTATGCGCAGGGGATCGTGATGCTCCAGGCCGACAACCGGCCGGCGTTCCCGTACATCCGCGGGATCGACGTCGCGCGCGAGCAGGCGGTCGTGCCGCTGGAGAAATTCCTCGTCGCTGGCCGCGTGGCCGACCTCGACGACGACTCGGTCTTCCTGAGCTCGGAGCTTGCGGCCTCGCTCGGCGCGCGGATCGGCCAGCAGGTCGAGGTCTACTCGCCGCTCCTGCTCGAGCGCCTCAAGAAGGACGAGATTCTCCTGCCTCGCCGGGTGCGCGTGGCGGGGATTTTCGAGACCGGCTGGAACCAGGTCGACAGCAACACGGTGATCTGCCCGCTGCGCCTGATGCAGGACCTCTACGGGCTGGGCAGGGGCGTGCACGGCGTGAGCGTGAGGCTGCGCCCGGGGAACGACGCCGACGAGTTCGCCGCCCGGCTCAACGCGATGTTCTCCGGCACCCACCACGCCGTGTCGTGGCTCGACAGCAACCGCGACTTCCTCTTCGTGCTGCAGCTCGAGAAGAACATGCTCTTCTTCCTGCTCCTTTTCATCGTCCTCGTGGCGGCGTTCGCGATCACCGGCTCGCTGCTCATCACGGTGGTGCGCAAGACGCGCGAGATCGGGCTGCTGGGGGCGATTGGGGGCAAGCCCCGCCAGGTTGCGGCCTGCTTTTGCTTCCAGGGCTTCCTGATCGGCGTCGCCGGCACCGCCCTCGGGATCGCGCTGGCGGTGACCGCGCTCACGTTCCGCAACGAGGTCATGCATGCCTTTGCGCAGGTCACCCAGAGCCAGGCGGCGCTCGTGCGGTTCTACCAGTTCTCGAACCTGCCGCTCAGCTACTCCGTGCACGATTTCGCCCTGATCATCACCAGCTCGATCGCGATCGCGACGCTCGCCGGCCTGCTTCCGGCCTGGCGCGCGGCGCGGCTCAAACCCGTGGAGGCGCTGCGCAGTGAATAGCATCGCACGTCCCGGAGAGGCCCGCCATGGCTGACGCGATCCTCAGCGCCCGCGGGCTGCGCAAGAGCTACCGCAGCGGCGACCGGACGATCGAGGTGCTCCGCGACGCGGCGCTGTCGGTGTGCGCCGGCGAGAGCGTGAGCATCCGCGGCGAGTCGGGCTCGGGCAAGACGACCCTGCTGAACCTGCTCGCGGGCCTCGACGCCCCGGAGGCCGGCGCGCTCCATTGGGCGGGCGCGGCGGTCGACGGCATGGGGGCGAACGCGCTCGCGGAACGGCGCGCCCGGTTCCTCGGGCTCGTCTTCCAGGCCTACTACCTGATCCCCGAGATCGACGCCCTGGCGAACGTGCTTCTCGCGGGCCGGATGCTCGGGCGCGCGGGCCCGGCAGAGCGCGACCGTGCGCGGGCGCTGCTCGCGCGGGCCGGGCTTGCCGACCGCTCGCACCACCTGCCGGCCCAGCTCTCGGGCGGCGAGCGGCAGCGGGTCGCCATCGCGCGGGCGCTGATGAACCGGCCGCCGGTGATCCTCGCCGACGAACCGACGGGCAACCTCGACGAGCACACGGGGGATGCGGTGATCGAGATGCTCCTGGGCGCCTGCGCCGAGCAGGAGGCCGCGCTGGTCCTCGTCACGCACAACCCGCAGCACGCGGCGAAATGCGGCCGGCGCCTGATGCTCCACGAGGGCATCCTAGTGGAGCAGCCCTAGGGCTTCGCCGCAAGGGAAACGGGCGCGGCCGGCCGCACGTTGACCTTGAAGCGCGGGGAGGGATCGGCGAGGCTGGCGCGGTGAACGACAAACCTGGATCCACCGGGAAGGTGCGCTGCGGCGTGGCGGGCGTCGGCTCGCTCGGCCAGCACCATGCCCGCATCTACGCGTCGCTCCCGACGGCTGAGCTGGCGGGAATCTACGAGGCCAGCGACGCCCGGGCCGCCGAGATCTGCGCCCGGTTCGGCTGCCGGCGCTTCGCCTCGCTCGAGGAACTGGGCGCGGCCTGCGACGCGGTGTCGGTGGTGGTGCCGACCGACCGGCATGCGACGGTGGCGCTCCCGCTGCTGCGGCAGGGCTGCCACCTGCTGATCGAGAAGCCGCTGTGCGCGTCGCTCGCCGAGGCCGAGCAGGTCCTCACCGCGGCGCGGGGGGCCGGCTGCCTCGTCCAGGTCGGGCACATCGAGCATTTCAACCCGGTGATGGGCTTCCTCGAGAAGGAGGTCGTGCAGCCGGGCTACATCACGGCCGAGCGGCTCGCCCCGTTCACCCCGCGCGGGACCGAGGTCGGCGTCGTGCTCGACCTGATGATCCACGACATCGGCATCGTGCTCGAGCTGGTGCGGGAGCCGATCACGCGGATCGACAGCGTCGGCGTGAGCGTCCTCTCGAACACGGAGGACATCGCGAACGCGAGGCTCGAGTTCGTGGGCGGCTGCGTGGCGAACCTGAGCGCGAGCCGGATGAGCCTGAAGAAGGTGCGCGAGATCCGGGTCTTCCAGTCGTCGGGCTACTTCTCGTTCGATTTCATGAACCAGACCGGCCACCTCGTGCGGCGGAGCGGAATGCTGGCGTACGCCGGCCAGCTCCGCGCCGGCGTGAAGCCGGCGGACCTGGCGCTGCCGGTCGAGGAGATCCCGCTCCAGAAGGGGGAGCCGCTCGCGCTCGAGCTGGCGTCGTTCGTCGAGAGCGTGGCGAAGGCGCGGCAGCCAAAGGTCGGCGCGGCGCTCGGGAAGAGCGCCCTTGAGGTCGCGATCGCCATCACCGAGCAGATCGCCGAGCGCCGGAGGGGCGCCGGCCTGATGCAGGCCTGAGCCGGAGCGCCCGCGATCCGAGGCATGGCCGAGCGCCTCCATCTCCCGTTCTCGCTGCCGCCGCCCGCCGGCGGCGGGGTCGACCTGCTGGTCATCGCCGGGGAGCACTCGGGCGACGAACATGCGGCGCGGATGGTGCGGGAGCTGCGGGCCTGTGATCCCGGAGTGCGCGTGTGCGCCTTGGGCGGCGCGAAACTCGGGGGCGCCGGCGCGCAGCTGCTCCACGACCTCACGGGCTCGTCGGTGGTGGGCATCGTCGAGGTCCTGAAGAATCTCCGCTTCTTTCGGGCGCTGTACAACGCCACGCTCGCCTGGATCGGGAAATACCGGCCGCGGGCGGTGTGCTTTGTCGACTACCCCGGCCTGAACCTGAGGCTGGCGCGCGAGCTTCACTCCCGCGGCCTGAGCGTGAAAGGCGGAGGCGGCATCCAGGCCCTCTATTACATCAGTCCCCAGATCTGGGCGTGGAAGGCGGGCAGGCGCTTCGAGATGGCGCGGCATCTCGACGCGATGGCGGTCATCTTTCCCTTCGAGGTGCGAAGCTATGCCGATACCGACCTGGCGGTGGAATTCGTGGGGCACCCGTTTGTCGCGGCTGATTACGAGGCTCCGGTGCGCTACGACGCGGCGGGCCCGGTGCTCCTGCTCCCCGGAAGCCGGAGGCAGGCGGTCGGCCGGATCTTTCCTGCCCTCCTCGCCGGCTATGCGGCGTTCTGCCGGACGCATCCAGGCCGCGGGGCCGTCGTGCTCCATCCCGGGAAGGGGCTTGAGGACCAGATTGGGGCGATGGTGCGGGAGAGCCCCCGGGAGGTGCGGTCGCGGGTGGCGCTCCTGCCCTCGGGATCCTCCCCGGTGGCCGCTTCGGCGGTGCTCACGAGTTCCGGGACGATGTCCATGCACTGCGCGCTTGCGGGAATTCCGGGGGCGATCGCCTACCGGGCGAATCCACTGACCTTCATCGTCGGGCGCTGGCTGGTGCGTGTGCCGTACCTCGGGATCGCGAACCTCCTCCTGGAGGAGCCGATGTACCCCGAGTTCATCCAGGGGGCCGCCACGCCTGCGGCGCTCGCTCGCGAGCTGGCCTCCTGCGTCGATGATCCGGCGCGGAGGAAGGACACCGCCGGGAAGGCGGAGCGGCTCCACGCCATCCTCCGCCAGCCGGCGACCGGCACCGCAGGGGCCTGGCTCGCGCGCCGGCTCTCGGGTGGGGCGGCCTGACGGAGGCGCGCGGCCCGGCGCGAGGCGGTGTTGCGGGATCGGCTCCCCGGAGCGTTCTGCGTTTGCGTCCGGCAGGCGGCCCGCAACAATGGCCCGGTTCCCCATGTTCCCCGATACTCCCACCGAGCCGTCGCATGCCAAGCCTCCCTCCGAGCTGCGCTGGCCCTTGGTTGTGTTCTGCCTGGGCATCCTTTTCACGATGCTGGTCGCCTGGATGGTGTCTGCGCGGGTGGGAAAGGCGGAGGCGCTGCGCTTCCAGCGGGCGGGCGAGGCGGTGGCCACGGAGCTCGCCGCGCGGATGAACGTGGTGGAGGAGGCGCTGCACGGCGGCCGGGGGCTCTATGATGCAAGCGACAGCGTGGAGCGCGCGGAATGGAGGGCGTTCGCGGCGGACACGGAGCGCTTCCTGAAGGGCGGGGTGTATGGTTTCGGCTACGTTGAACGGGTTCGGGCGGAGGCCCTGCCGGCGTTCCTCATGCGGATGCGCGCGGACGGGGCGCCGGAGTTCCGGCTGCATCCCGAGGGGCCGGGACCGGATCACTACATCGTGACCTATCTGGAGCCGGCCGAGTCGAACTGGGAGGTGCTCGGGCTCGACATCGCGCATGATCTCGGCTGCCGCACCACGGCCGAAGAGGCCGCCCGGCTGGGAACGGCGAGGCTCTCGCGCGACATCGCCATCCCGTCGGAGAACGGCACCGTGGAAAGCTTCCTGCTGATGCTTCCGGTCTACCGGGGGGGCGGCGGTCTTCTGGCGACCGGGGAGGCGCGCCTGAACGCGCTGCAGGGCTGGGTCTTCGCGGCTCTCAAGCTCGATGGATTTGCGCGGGACATCGTCGGGGCGGGGAATGGAGGGGTCGACTTCGACATCCTCGAGGGCGAGGCCTCGGTTGAGCAGACGCCGCTGTACTCGTCGGCCTCGGAGGAGGCGGCGAAGTTCCGGAGCCGGAGCCCCCACCAGATGGTCAGGCCGCTGCTGCTGTACGGGCGGCCGTGGTCGCTGCGGATCTACGCGCGGCCCGGCTTCGACTCCTCCTCGGACGCAATCCTCATCCTGCTTGTGTGCGGCGGCGGCTTGCTGATGAGCGTGATGGGAGGCCTGATGGCCTGGCTCCCCGCCGGTGCGCACGCCCGCGGGATAGCGATCGCCTCGATGATGACGCGGGAGCTCCAGTCCGCCGTCGACGAGAGCCGGCGGATGGCCCTGGTGACGCGGACGACCCGGAACGGTGTCGCGATCACCGACGTGGAGGGGCGCGTCGAATGGATCAACGAGTCCTACGAGAGGAACACCGGCTATACCTTGGCCGAACTGAAGGGAAGGAAACCCGGTTCAGTGCTCCAGGGGGCGGAGACCGCTCCCAGCGTGGTCTCCCAGATGCGCGCGGGCCTGATCACGGGGCAGGGATTTCATGTCACCGTCCTGAACTACCACAAATCGGGCCGGCCATTCTGGGCCGAGCTTGAAGTCCGGCCGCTGATCGACGACGAGAAGGGCTGCATCGGATACATGGGGGTGCAGACCGACGTCACGGAGCGCCACCAACTGGAGGAGCAGATACGGAGCCGCGAAGCGCTGTTCCGGTTCATCTTCGAGAATTCCCCGGTGGGCATCTCCTGGGTGCAGGGGCGGCGCGGCGAGACGCGCATCGTCAACCCCGCGCACGAGCGGATCACCGGCGTCTCCGAATCGGAGTCGAAGAGCACGATCAACTACGTGAGGGCGAGCCACCCCGATGACCGGGAGAAGCAGCAGGTGCTTCTGGACCGGCTCTACGCCGGGGAGATCCCTGAGTTCTCGATGGAGAAACGCTACGTCCACCGGGATGGGTCGCTGGTCTGGGCGGTGCTCACGGCCCACCTGCACCGCGATCCGATCACCGGCGAGCAGGCCGAGGTGACGACGCTGGTGGACATCACGCCCCTGAAGCGGGCGCAGGAGGAGCGGGAGAGCCAGCAGGCGCTCATGGCCTTCGTCTTCGAGCACGCCCCGGTCGGCCTCTCGTGGCGGGAGGTGCGCGACGTCGCCTCCCACCTCGTCAATCCGGAGCACGAGCGCATCACGGGCGTCTCGGCCGAGCAGGCGAGGAAGCCCGGAGCCTTCGAAAAGGCGACGCATCCCGACGACCTCCCCAGGCAGCACGCGCTGGTGAAGCGGTTCGTCGCGGGGGAGATCAACGAGTACTCGCTCGAGAAGCGGTTCCTCCATCCCGACGGCCGCACGGTGTGGGCGTCGCTGAGCAGCCGGATCTTCACGGACCCGACGACCGGGAAGCAGCAGGTGCTGACGACCCTGGTCGACGTCACCGATCAGAAGCACGTCAGGGAGGCGATCGAGCGGAAGGAGGCCCAGTTGGGCTTCATCCTCAACACGGCGCCAATCGGACTCATCTGGAGATCGATGGCGGCCGACGGCAGCGTCCAGGAGCAGTCGTGCAACGAGGCGTTCTGCCGCATCATGGGAGTCAGGCAGGACGAGATCAGGGACTGGGGCTCGCTCCTCGATCTCATGCATTCCGAGGACCGGGGGCGCATGAGGGAGGATGCCCGGCGGTTCAGGACGGGGGAGGCGGATCGCATCGTCAATCAGGCTCGCCTGGTGAAGGCTGACGGCGCGGTTGTCTGGGTGGAGGGAACCTGGGTTCGCTACCGGCGGGAGGGCGACAGCGGGTTCTACGAGGTCGTGTGCGTGCGCGACATGACCGAGGAACGGAGGGTCGAGGACGAGATGCGGGAGGCCAAGGAGGCCGCCGAGCGTGCGAGCCACGCCAAGAGCGCCTTCCTGGCGATGATGAGCCACGAGATCCGCACGCCGATGAACGGCGTGATCGGGATGACCAGCCTGCTCCTCGACTCGCCGCTCACGCGGGAGCAGAGGGACTTCGCGGAGACGATCCGGTCGAGCGGCGATGCGCTGCTGACGATCATCAACGACATCCTTGATTTCTCGAAGATCGAGTCGGGCCGCCTTGCGCTCGAGAACCAGGAATTCTCCCTCCGGGAGTGCCTGGAAGGCGTGCTCGACCTGCTTGCGATGCGTGCGGCCGAGAAGCATGTCGACCTGCTCTGCGAGATCGGCAGCGACGTGCCCCAGATGGTGAATGGAGACGCCGTGCGCCTGCGTCAGGTGCTGGTGAATCTGCTTGGGAATGCGGTGAAATTCACCGATCACGGCGAGGTCGTGGTCTCCGTCCGCGCCGGGACGCCGACCATGATCCCGTCCGCGGCGGTGAAGGCGGTGGGAAGCATACCCCCGATGCCGGTCCCCGGAGCGGCCGAGCCTCCCAGCGATGGCGTCGCCGAGATCGTCTTCAGCGTCAAGGATACGGGGATCGGAATCCCCGCCGATGCGATCCAGCGTCTTTTCCACTCGTTCACCCAGGTGGATGTCTCGACGACCCGCCGCTATGGAGGCACCGGGCTCGGCTTGGCGATCAGCCGGCGCCTGGTCGAGCTGATGGGCGGCTCGATGTGGGTGGAGAGCGAGGAGGGGAAGGGTTCCGTATTCAGTTTCTTCATCCGCATCGGCGTGGTGTCGACGCGGCTTCCGCCGGAAGGCGTCTTGGGGGGGCGGAGCCTGCTCATCGTCGACAACAGCGCCACCAGCCGGAGGATTCTTTCCGGCATCGTTTCGGAATTCGGGGCCCGGCCGGCCGAGGCCGCCTCGGGCGCCGAGGCGCTGCAACGCCTCGGCGCCGGGGAGGGGTTCGACGCCGTGCTGATCGACCTCGAGATGCCGGAGATGGACGGTGCCGCGCTTGCCCGCGAGGTCCGGAGGATCCCCGGCAGCGGACAGCTGCCGCTCATCCTTCTTCCCTCGCTGAGCCAGCGCGAGCCGGAGCCCGAGGCGGGGCTTTTCGCGGGCGCGGTGACTCGGCCGGTGAAACCGATCCAGCTCATCGACCTCCTCACGCGCCTCTTCGGCGCGCCCGCCCCGGCGGCGGCGGCAGCCAAGCTCCCGGCTCCCGCGATCCCCGGGAAGGCGGCGGTCCGCATCCTTGTGGCCGAGGACAATCTGGTGAACCAGAAGGTGATCGTGCACATGCTCGTCGCGATGGGCTACCACGCGGATGTGGCGGGCAACGGACGCGAGGCGCTCAATGCCGTCGAGCGGCAGGCCTACGACGTCGTCCTGATGGACATGCAGATGCCGGAGATGGACGGCTTGGAGGCGACCCGCCGGATCGTGGCGGCGCAGCCCGACCGGATGAAGCGTCCCTGGATCATTGCGTTGACCGCGAATGTCATCGAGAGCGACCGACAGGCGTGCTTCGATGCCGGGATGGATGATTTCCTCGCCAAGCCGATCAAGCGCGCGGAGCTGGCCGCGTCGATGGGGCGCGTGCGTCAGATCGGGGCGGTCTAGGCGGCCGTGTGCCCACCGCTGCCGCCGACCCGGGCGGCGACCTGGTCCCAGAGGGCGGCGGCCTTGCCGGCGAGCAGGGCGCGCGCCCTGGAGATTTCGGCCTGGCGGTGGGCGAGGTTCTCCTCGGCGATCCTGGCGAGGTCGTCGAGATTGTAGAGGAAGGCGTTGGGGAGTTCCACGACCTCGGGCGCCACGTTGCGGGGCAGGCCCAGATCGATGAGGAAGAGGGGGCGCGCGGCCCGGTGGCGGAGCGCGGCCCCGGCGATCGCCGGGGTGACCACGGCCTCGGGAGCCGCGGTGGAGCAGACGACGATGTCGGATTCCGCGAGGAGGGCGGGCAGCTGTTCGAACGGCGCGGCCTTGGCGCCGAGCGCGGCCGCCAACTCGCCGGCGCGGTCGAGTCGCCGGCTGGCGACGGTCATGTCGGCGGCCCGGCGGCTCCGGAAGGCCTTGGCGGTCTTCTCGCCGATCTCGCCGGCGCCGAGGACCAGCACGCGGCAGCGGCACAAGTCGCCGAAGATCTTCTGGGCGAGTTCGACCGCGACGCTGGCCACGCTGATCTGGCCCTCGCCGATGGCCGTGTCGGTGCGCACCTGCTTCGCGGCCTGGAACGCCTTCTGGAACACTCGGTTGAGGACGGCTCCCGTTGCACCCGCCGCCTGCGCCTTGGCATAGGCCTCCTTCACCTGGCCGAGGATCTCGGTCTCGCCGACCATCTGGGAATCGACCCCCGCGGCGACCTCGAGCAGGTGCTGGATCGCGGCGCGGCCGGATTCCCGCAGCCGGATGCGCTCAAACGCCTGGGCCTCCATCCCGCCGATGCCGCAGAGAAGCGCCTGGAGCTCCTCGACTGCCGCACTCCGGTCGGCGACGCCGTAGACCTCCATCCGGTTGCATGTGCTGAGCACGGTGTGCTCGCGCAGGCCCGCCAAGGCGCGGAGCGAATGTTGCAACTGCTCGAGCTTCCCGCCGGAAAGCGACAGCTTCTCCCGGGCCTCCATCGAGGCGGTGCGGTGGCTCGCGCCGATAAGAAAGAGGACCGGGCCGGAGTCGCTCATGACTTCAGGGAGGCCGGTGCGACCGGCGCGACGGGATGGCGGCTGGCGTTCACCGGCCCGAGACAGACGAGCGCCATCATGAACAGGGCGACGCAGGCCCAGGCCAGGCGCTGTGAGACCAGCCTGCCGAGCAGGCGGAGCGCGAGGACGCCCCCGTAGGCGAACCAGACGAAGGCCGTGAGCAGTTTCGGCGTGTCGACGCTGGAGAGGTCGTGCAGCCAGTGGACCGCGCCGATGCCGAGGGCCCAGCTCATCAGCACGATCCCCGCGATGAGCAGCCGCAGGCTGATGTGGTCGAGGTCGAGGATCGAGGGCAGGAAGGAGAACAGCCCGCGGAGCCGCTTGTGCTTCAGGCTGTAGGTCTGGAGGAGATACATGACCGAGGTGAGCGCCAGAAGCGCGAACACCCCGTAGCTGAACACCGCGAGCGCCGCATGGAACGCCACCCACGGCATGCCGCCGAGCGCGGCCGCCGGGCGGGCAGGATCCCAGGCGGGCATCCCGAGGGAGACGATCGTCAGAAACGCGGAGAGGCAGGACGAGAAATACCCGAGGAGGCTGACGCGAAACGCGGTGCCGACCACGAGGTACAGCACGGTCGACGACCAGGCGGTGAACTGGAAGATCTCGAAGAGGTTCCCGATCGGGCAGCCCCGGGTGGCGCGGCCGCGCAGGTACAGGCCGATCGTCTGCCCCAGGAATCCGAGCGCGAGGACACCGTAGATCGCGAAGTGGGAATGGCGGCGATCCCGCAGCACGGCGGCTGTGCCGAGGACCAGCCCCGCGAGGTAAAAGGCCGCGGCAAACCAGAACCAAGCGCGGTCGGGCAGTCCGAGGAAGGTCATAGGACTATGGAACCTAGGTCAACCCAGCGGCTTCGGCAAGCGGCGTCGCGAGGTTGTTCAGGCCCGGCGGGCCACCCAGAACCGGCATTCGTCGGAGAACTCGCGCACCGCCTGCCCCTCGGGAGCGACGGAGCGGCGCATGGCGTCGCACTGTGGCTCCCATCCCGCGGCGGCAAGGTCGTCGAGGACCTCTTCGCGGCTGGGGAGGTGCATGAAGGTGAGCCCGCCGTGCTCGTTCTCGAAACGCCGGTCACCGAATTCGTGGAGGCGGCTGTCCCGATCGCCCGCGGCCCAGCGCGCGGCCTCGGCCTCCCAGTGGAGGCGGTCGCGGGGATCGTCGTCGCGGTCGTGCGTGGTGAAGATGAACACGGCCCCGGGCCTGCAGACGCGGTGGATCTCGCGCAGCGCCCGCCGGCGCCGCTCGCGGCCCGGAATCTGCATCAGCCCGTTGAACAGGAAAAGCGCGCCGGCGAACCCCTCCGGAGGATCACCGGGTTTGTCGCGCAGCGCGTTACCAGCGGCCGTGGACGCGGCGAGACTGAGACCGCCGCGGCCCAGATCGAGGGCGTCGGCCTCGAGGAACCGGATGCCGCCGATCGCCCGGAGGTCGGCGAGGCTCCGGGCCTCGGCGACGAGGGCGTCGGCGAAATCGACCGCGGTGAGGTTGCGGTAGCCGAGTTCCCACAGGCCGATGACGACGCGGCCGGCGCCGCAGCCGATCTCGATCAGCGGCGCCCCGCGGTCGGGCAGCCAGCGCTCGATCAGCAGGCGCTCCGAGGCCCACAAGCCGATCTGGTGCGCGGCGCGCGCGTAGTGCAGGACGGTCGATGGCGCGTTGAAGTCGTCGCGGACGTCGTCCGGCGAGAGGGGAAGATCGCCGCTCGCGGGCGCGTCCGGGCTGCGGCCTTCGCCGCGCTCAGTCATTGTCGCCTTCGCCGATGCCGAGGATCCTGCCGTCGCCGGCGTCGACGCAGACGGCGGCCACCTTGCGGGCCGGATCTTTGGCAACGATGGTGAAAATGTACTGGAGCGTGTCGTCCTCCTCCACCTCGAGCTCACCGGCGACGACCTTGCCGGGGACGGCGGCGGTGGCGGTGGCGAGGGCTTTCTCAAACGGGATCTTCGCCAGCAGGGCGCGCTCGATCGCGCTGGCGTCGGGGTTCGCGCGAAGCGAACCCCTGGCGATGGTCGCGGGCGTCGCGGGCGGTGTGCGGGAGTCGGCGGCCGCCAGCAGCGACGATACAGCCAGAATGACAGCGGCGAGGAGGAGGCGCGATTTCATCGGTGGAGGGGTTCAGGGTTTCCGCCGCCAGGCGGCGAGGAACATCCCGTTCGAGTCGAGGACGTGCGGCCAGAGCGTGGCCGAGTGCCGGCTCCCGGGGGCGGCACCGGCCTGCGGCGCAAACACGTCGACGGGTTCGAGCTCCGGGTGTGCGGCGGCAAACGCCTCGGCGAGGCCGGTTGTCTCGGAGCGGGTGAGGGTGCAGACGGAGTAGACGAGGCGGCCGCCGGGCTTGAGCGCGCCCGCCGCGCAGTCGAGCAGCCGGCGCTGGACGGCGGCGAGTTCGGCGACGTCGCGGGGCGCGGTCGTCCAGCGCGCCTGCGGATGTCGCTGCCAGGTGCCCACGCCGCTGCACGGGGCGTCGACGAGGACTCCGTCGAACCGGGTCCGCGTCGGCGGGTGCCGGCCGCCGTCCCAGGCAACGGCCCGGTAATTGAAGACGCGGGCGCGGGCCGCGCGCTGCCTGAGAATCGCGAGGCGCCGCGCCGAGCGGTCGCTCGCCCAGATGAGGCCCTTGTTCTCCATCAGATCGGCGAGGTGGAGCATCTTGCCCCCCTCGCCGGCGCAGGCGTCCCACCACGTTTCGCCGGGCTTGGGCGCACAGGCGTGCCCGACGAGCTGCGAGGCGAGATCCTGGATCTCGAAACGGCCCTCCCGGAATCCGGGCGTGAGAAAGAGGTCGCGCGCCCCGGCGTAGCGGAAGGCCGTGGGCGCGGGGCCGAAGGCCTCGACGAAGCCGGCCGGGACGGGCTGGCAGTCGCCGAGCAGCCCTGGAATGGAGGCCGCCGCCTCGCGGCGGGTGCGTATCCAAAGAGTGGGGTCGCGCTGGAGGTGGCGGAGCCAGGCGCTCTTCGAGTCCTGATCCTCGAAAACGAGCTCCTCCCAGGCCCACGCCGGCACGGCGCGGGCGGCGAGGGCTTCGGACTTGATTGCAGCGGCGTCGAACCGGCCCTGCCAGGTGAGCGCCTCCTGGATGCGCTGCTGGACGGGCGTGCCGGGCTCGATCCAGCCCTGCCAGCGGAAGGCGGCGTTGAGCGCGCGGACGATGTGGCGCCGTTCGGCCGGCGAGAGGTCGCGCCTCGGGGTCAGCTCGCGCCGGAGGACGGCCTCGAGGGGCGTCCGCGGCGAGACGAGCGAGAGGAGGCGCGCGGCGCGGTTGACCAGGGCGGAGTCGGACATCGGGGGGAGGGGGAAGGCGGCGGGGTTGCTAGGAACGCTTGCCCCAGCGGCGCTGCTCGCGGAGCTGGAGGCGCTTGGTTTCGACGAGGGTGCCGGCGACGGCGGGGTGGGCGCGCAGGCGCTGGAATTCGGCGGTGCTGAGCTTCCATCCGAGCCCGGGGGAGACGTCGGCGAACGCGGTGGTGCGCCCTTCGAACACGAAGCCGAAAGCCAGGCGCGTGTCGCCGTAGCTCGCGCCGACCGTCGAGCGGAGGAGTTTCATGAACTCGGCCAGCCGGGGATGATCAGGGCGCAGCAGCCAGGTGATCTTCCTCACCAGGCCCGGGACCATGCGATCGAGGGGATAGCATTCGCGCACGTTGAGGCGCAGGCCGTCGTTGTTGGCCATGAGCGTGCCCTGGACGAGCACGGGCGTCTCGGCTTCGAGGTTGCGGGCGTATTCCTCGTAGGCGTCGGCGAACATGTTGAGCTGGAGCGAGGCGGCCTTGGTGGCGAGGGTGAACGCGGCCCACGGCCGGTTGTCCTTCTTCGAAAGCTTCTTCGAGATGCCGGTGGCGACGCCGCAGAGGCGGAACTCGCTGCGGTCGGGAAGCTCGGAGATCTTGTCGGGCGCGACGGTATTGATGGCCGCGTCGAGGCCGGCGTAGGCGTTCATCGGGTGGCCGGAGACGTAGAACCCGAGCAGCTCCTTCTCGAACTGGAGGCGGGTCGCGGCGGTGAGGGTGCGCTCCGGCGCCGCGGCGGCCTTGGTGCCATTCCCCTTCGCCGGGGCGTGGGCGCCGGCGCCGAGGTCGAGCATGGCATGGGTCGTTTCTGCCGCCGGACCCGGGCCCGGGCCGCCGGCCCGCCGGGTGTGCTTCAGGATCTCGGCGAAATCACGGGCGAGCTCGGCGCGGTCGGGGAGGGGGGCAGCGACCTCGGTGATGGCCATGTCGAAGAGCGTGGCCTCGGCCGGCTCGGCGGGCTGGGCCGGCGCGGTGTCGTCGCGACGGAGGGCCGGGTACTTGCGCTGGAGCTCGCCAAACGCCGCGAGGGTGTCGTCGATCCGCGCGAACAGCTCCTCGCGGGCGGCGCCGCTGAAGTCGAACGCGCCCGTGGCCACGAGGTTCTCGAGGACGCGCTTGTTGATCGCGCGCGCGTCGACCCGGAGGACGAAGTCGTTGAAGTTGCGGAACGGCCCAGCGCCCTCGCGCTCGGCGATGATCTTCTGCGCGGCCTGCTCGCCGACGCCCTTGATGCCGGCGAGGCCGAAGCGGATCTTGCCAGCCGGCTCGTCGGGCTGCGGGCTGGCGACGAAGACCGGGGTGAACATCTCGCGCGACTCGTTGACGTCGGGCCCGAGGACGGGGAGCCCCATGGCCAGCGCCTCGTCGATGAAGTGGGAGACCTTCTCCGCGTTGCCCAGCTCCGAACTGAGGACGGCCGCCATGAACTGGACGGGGTAGTTGGCCTTCAGATACCCGGTCTGGTAGCTGATGATCGCATAGGCGGCGGAGTGGGACTTGTTGAATCCGTAGCCGGCGAACTTGTTGAGGATGTCGAAGATCGCGTTGGAGACATCCTCCTTGATCCCGTGGATCCTCTTCGCGCCGGCGACGAACTTGCCGCGTTCCTCGGCCATCGCGACGGGGTCCTTCTTGCCCATGGCGCGGCGGAGCATGTCGGCGCCGCCGAGCGTGTAGCCGGCGATGACCTTGGCGGCCTCCATGACCTGCTCCTGATAGACCATGACGCCGTACGTCTCGTGGCAGACCTCCTCCAGCAGCGGGTGGGGAAACTTGACGGTGGAAGGATCCTTCTTGCCGCGGATGTAGTCGGGGATCCACTCCATCGGGCCGGGCCGGTAGAGCGCGATGAGGGCGATGATCTCGTCGATCGAGGAGACCTGGAGCTGGCGGCAGAGGTTCTGCATGCCGCCCGACTCGAGCTGGAACACTGCGGTGGTGCGGCCCGAGTTGAGGAGGGCGAAGGTCCTGGGATCCTCGAGCGAGATCGACTCGATGTCGAACGACGGGTCGGCGGTGCGGCGGATGTTCCCGACGGCGTCGGCGACGACGGTGAGCGTCTTGAGCCCGAGGAAATCCATCTTGAGCAGGCCGAGCTTCGAGACGGCGCTCATGTCGTACTGGACGGTGACGTCGCCTTCCTGGAGGGTGAGGGGGACGTATTCCTCGAGCGGGTGGTCGGTGATGATGATGCCGGCGGCGTGTTTGCCGGTGTTGCGCACCATGCCCTCGAGGACGCGCGCCTCGGTGACGATCTCGCGGGCGGTCCTGTTCTGCTCGATCTCGGCGCGGAGCTCGGCGGATTTGGCGATGGCGTCCTCGAGCGAGATGTTGAGCTCGTCGGGGATCATCTTCGCCAGGCGGTCGGCGTCGGCGTACGGCAGGCTGTGGACGCGCGAGACGTCGCGGATGACCATCTTCGCGCCGAGGGTGCCGTAGGTGATGATGTTGGCGACGCAGTCGTTGCCGTATTTCTGGCGGACGTAGTCGATCACCTCGCCGCGGCGGCGCATGCAGAAGTCGATGTCGAAGTCGGGCGGGGAGACGCGCTCGGGGTTGAGGAAGCGCTCGAAGAGGAGCCTGAAGCGGAGCGGGTCGAGATCGGTGATCCCGAGAGTGTAGGCGACGAGGCTGCCGGCGCCCGAGCCGCGCCCGGGGCCGACGGGAATGCCGTGCTGCTTGGCCCAGTGGATGAAGTCCCAGACGACGAGGAAGTAGTCGGTGTAGCCCGTCTGCTTGATGATCGAGAGCTCGTAGTCGATGCGTTCGCGGAGCTCGGCGGCGCGGGCGCCCGTCGGCGTGTCGGTCGCGGAGCCGGCGGTCTCGTAGTCGACGCCGTAGCGGCGCTTGAGGCCGTCGATGCAGAGCTGCTTGAGATAGCCGGGCAGGCCGGTCTTGACCTCGGGGGGAAGCGGGTAGCGCGGGTAGCGCTCGGAGCCCTTGGGGAAGGGGATGGAGAGGTCGCACATTTCGGCGACCGCAAGGGTGTTGGTGAGGGAGTCGGGGATCTCGCCGAACAACTGAGCCATCTCGTCGCGCGACTTCAGGTAGAACTGCTGGCTCCCGAAGCGCATGCGGTCCTGGTCGATGAGCTTCGCGCCGGTCTGGATGCAGAGGAGCGTGTCGTGCGGGCCGGCATCCTCGGCGCGGACGTAGTGGACGTCGTTCGTGCAGACGACCTTGAGGTCGAGTTCCTTGGAGAGCTTAAGGAGGTCGGGAATGATCTGGCGCTGGATGGGCAGGCCGTGGTCCTGGATTTCGACGAAATAGTTCTCGCGGCCGTAGATATCGAGGAACCTGCCGGCGGCCTTGCGGGCGTCGTCGTAGCGGTTCTGGAGGAGGCGCTGGGGGACGAGGGCGGCGAGGCAGCCGGTGAAGGCGATGAGGCCCTCGGAGTACTTGGCTAGCGTCTCGAAATCGGCGCGCGGGCGGTAGTAGAAGCCGCGCAGATGGGCGTCGGAGATGAGTTTGAGGAGGTTCTGGTAGCCCTTCTGGTTGCGCGCCAGCAACCCCATGTGGAAGATGGATTTCCCCTCCTCGCTCCGGCCGGTGCGTTCGAGGCGCGAGTTCTCGGTGAGGTAGATCTCGCAGCCGATCAATGGCTTGATGCCCCGCTTCTTCGCCTCGTTGTAGAAGGCGATCGCGCCGAAGAGGTTCCCGTGGTCGGTGAGTGCCAGGGATTTCATCCCGAGCGCCGTGGCGCGGTCCATCAGCCGGTCGATGCGGCAGGCGCCGTCGAGCAGGCTGTAGTCGGTGTGGACGTGGAGATGGACGAAGCTGGAATCGGCTGACGGCACGGTGTCGGGATGGCCGGGGGATATGTCCCGGAGGGGCTCATGGCAAGGCCCCGCGCCGAAATGTTCAAGGAGGAAGCAGGAAAATAGGGATTGACGGAGAGTCGACCGGCTGGACACTTAACCGTTTTTCATCCGAACCATACCGTCTGTCACATGCCTATCGAAATCAAGATCCGCAAGAACGAGCCCGTGGATCGCGCGCTTCGCCGCCTGAAGAAGAAACTCGATCGCGAGAACATCATCAAAGATGTGCGCGCGAAGCGTTATTATGAGAAGCCGTGCGAGCGCCGTCGGCGCAAGGGAAAGGTGGCGGCATTCACCGCCATGCTGCGGGCTCGCTACGAGAATTGATTTCTCCGTTGTTGCCATCGCTATCGGGCCGCGCCGCGCACACCGGTGCGCCCGGTTGCAGGGTTTCGGGCGGGTGATCGGATCGCTCGACATTCGGAACGCAGGATGGCAGTTTTAGGCGTTGCATCTGCCACTCGCACTATCGACTGCGTGGTGTTCGGGCCGTCATCATGACGGTTACGAGATGCTGAAAGAGATCGCGGGGCTGGGGTTCGAATATGTCGAGCTCAGCCACGGCATCCGGATCACCCTCGTGCCCGGGATACTCAAGGCGTTGAGTGAGGGGGTCATCAAGGTCAGCTCGACCCATAATTTCTGTCCGCTGCCGGCAGGGATGGTGCATCCTTCGCCAAACCTGTTCGAGCCGTCAGCCCGCGAGGGACGCGGACACGAGCACGAGCAGTGGCTGAGGCACAGCAAGCGGACGCTCGATTTCGCCAGGCAGGTCGGCGCGCGCGCGGTGGTCTTCCACCTCGGGAGCGTGAGCTTCTTCTGGTTCAATCCGGGCAAGCGGCTGCGCGAGTACGCGCGGGCCAATCCGGGCGCCGACCTCCGCCAGGATCCCGCCTATCGGAAGCTTCTGATGAATGGTGCGGCTAGGCTCCAGAAGCGAAAGCGGCCGTATTGGGCGCAGGTGAAGCGAAGCATTGCCCAACTAATGCCTCACGCTGTCGAGCGCGGCTTGACGCTCGGCTTCGAGAACCGGGAGAGGTTCGAAGAGCTGCCGATCGACTCCGAGTTCCCCGAGCTGTTCGCGGCATTCCCCGAATCACAGCATGCCGGCTACTGGCACGACACCGGCCATGCCGAGTTGAAGGAGCGGATGGGAGTGATCACCCAGCGCCAGCTCCTGGAGCAAAGCGCCGACCGGTTGGTCGGGTTCCACCTGCACGACGTGAGCGGACACGGGATGGACCATCAGGCGGTCGGCAAGGGGAAGATTGATTTCGGGATGGTCAGCCAGTTCTGGCGGCCTCATCATTTGCTCATCATCGAGCTGAGCCCCCGGGCGGTGACGCAGGACGTGATCGACTCGAAGAAGCGGATCGAGGAGCTGCTGGCAGGCCTCAAGGATCCGATTCCCGCGGCGCGCTGACGGAGCACCTGTTGTCAGGATCCGGGCGGCAGCAACGGCCGGCACAGGACGGAATCGACGGTCAAGACTCAGGCGGACCAGATGCCGGCGATCGGCGTAGCGCAGTACCGGCACTTGCCGCCGATGAGGTTGAGCGCCGTCACCGAGAACACGCTCCGCTCGATGACAGGGCGCTTGCACGAGGGACAGTAGGTCATCTGTGCATCGGGCAGTTCGGGAACGTTGCCGATGTAGACGTAGCGCAGTCCCTCAGCCCGGGCTGCGTCCCGGGCTTTCAGGAGGACTTCAACCGGAGTCGGCGAAAGGTGGTCGAGCTTGTGCTGGGGGTTGAATCGCGAGAAATGGAGCGGTCGGTCAGGCCCGAGGTTCTTGACCAGCCAGCCGCACATGCGGCGGATCGTATCAAGGTCGTCTGTGTACGTAGGGATGATTAGGTTGATGACCTCGAACCAGATGCCCAACTCGTTGTAGGTCTTCAGGGTATCGAGAATGGGCTGGAGCTTGCCGGTATTGAGGCGGCGGTACACCTCGTCGTTGAACCCTTTCAGGTCGATGTGCGCGGCGTCGACGAATTGCGCCAGATCGCGAAGCGACCGATCTTCGATTGAGCCGCAGGTGACAATGATGTTCTTCAGACCGGCGTTGCGTGCCGCCCGGCAGGAGTCATAGGCGTACTCATAGTAGGCGGTCGGCTCAGAATAGGTATAGGAGATCGACGGACACCGGAGGGCCTTGGCGACGGCGACGACGTCGTCCGGGAAGAGGCTCATCCGGCCCATGTCCTCGAGGGTGAGCCCTGAGGGCAGCGGCGGCCGCAGCCGCAGCGGCTCGCCCCGGGGATCCTTGGTTTCCTCGGGCTTCTTCTGCGAGATCTCCCAATTCTGACAATTGAGACAGCGGAAGACGCAGCCCGAAGTCGCCAGTGAAAACGTGGGTGTGCCGGGAAGGAAGTGGAACAGGGGCTTCTTCTCGACGGGATCGACGTGGATGGTGCAGGGGTTGCCGTACGCCATGGTGTAGAGCGTGCCGTCGCGGTTAACCTTGTTGCGGCAATGGCTCCGGTCGCCGGGCGAAAGCAGGCAGTTGTTGGGGCAGACCTTACACTGGACGTTGCGGTCGAGCTTCAGGTAGTGCGCCGCCTCCCTGACCCAGCCGCGCCGTTTCCAGAGCTCCCATGTCTTGTCGTCGGGCGCGTCGCCCTTGAAGACATCCGCCGGCGCCTCGGAGCTTGCGCCCTTGAACAATCCATCGAGCAAGCCTGCTCGTCCGGAAGCGAGCCCGATTGAGGCGAAGGCGGACGCGCCGGTGGCGAACGCCTGCCGGCGGCTCATCGCGGGGCATCGGAGCCGCATGGGCCCGGTCGGAGGAGTCGGTGGAAACGGGTCTGGGGAGCTCATCGCGCCGGGGGGATCTTGATCCAGCCCCAGCGGAGCAGGGCCAGGTAGATCGATGGCAGCACGTGGAGGACGACGAGAAGCATGAGCGGCAGGTGGAGCATCCTGTGCAGGGTGAGCGCCGTCTTTTCGCCGGCGATGGCCCCCATGCCGTAGCGCCCCGTCATCGCGTAGCCGGTCGCCAGGAAGGCGAGGACGATCGGAAGCAGAAACCAGCCGGTCCAGCGGACCAGCCTGAGACAGGCGGCGGCGAGGGCGTTCATGCGGGGGAAATAGTCTTCGAGGCTACCGCGGCAGCGGCGAGGTTCAACCCCGCGGTGATCAGGCAGACGGCGACGACACCAAGGAGCGGGATGAGGATCGCGCTCGCCAGCAGGGCGCCACAGGCCGCTCCGGCCAGGTCGGCGGCGTAGAGGCGGGAGGCGACCGCTTGCGGCTCTCCGGGATCGAAAGCGGCGGCGAGGGGGAAGGGGGCGCCGATCAGGATCGCGAGGACGAAGGTCAGGCCGAGGATGAGCCCTTGGCCGAGGATCGAGGAGCGGGATGCGGCATCTAGGATGCCCACAGCCGTGAGAAACACCGGGAGCAAGGCGGCGAGTGTGGCGATGGCGAAGCCGAGGACGGGCAGAGCCCGCCGCCCTCCTGCAGCCTCGGCCGACTTCCGGATGCCCCAGGCCGCTCCGGCGGCGAGGCCAGCCATGAACACGGCGACGACGAGTCCGACCTGACGGTAGACCGAGCCGTAGAGAGTCTGGAAGCCGAGCAGAAGGACGACCTCGAGGGTGGACGCCGCGAACCCGGCGGTGAAGATCAGCCTTGGGACGGCGCGGAGCCGGACCAGTGGAACGACGAGCAGTGCGAGAAGTCCTGCGCCGAGCAGCCCCAGAGGGGAGGGAAACTGGCTGAGCCAGTGGCGCAGGTGATAGAGCAGGAGAGCGGGGCTGAGATCGGTGTTGAGGCGCGCCGGCCGGGCCACCGCGCGGTCGAGGTCGGCCAGGCGGTCGGGTGCAAGCATTGCATCGAGGTAATGCCGGTTGACGAGCCGGGGCGACAGGCCTCGTCGCCCGAGGCGGGCAGCGATATCCAGCGAAAGCGGGCCGTCGGAGGCGAGGAAATAGACCTGCCCTCCGGGGATCATCCGCACGTGAGCGAAGACCGAACGCGCGGTGCGGTGAGCCGAGGAAAGCAGCTGCGCCAGCTCTGGGCTGACGTAGTTCTCGTAACGGCCGAGCGCGAACGAGAGCACCCCTCTGGGATTTAGGATGCGGCGCACCTCGGCGAAGAAGCCTGAGGTGTAGAAGCGGTTGAGCTGGATCGTGGAAGGATCGGCAACCGCCACGATCACGATATCGAAGCGCTCCTGGGTGCGCTGGACGAAGCGACGTCCGTCGTCAGCCGCGGTCGCGATCCGCGGATCGGCCAAGCTCCCGGGAAGAAAGCGGCGGCCCTGCTCGACCACCAGCGGATCAATCTCGACGTAGACGACGCGCCCGGGGTTGTGGCGGAGGATCTCGAGCGCAGTCCCCGAGACTCCGCTGCCGATCAGGAGCACGCGGTGGGCGTCCGGGCGCTGGCTCATCGCGTAGTGCACGGTCTCCTCGATCCGGCAGGCGTCCCCGGCCGTGAACAGGGGCTGACCGTTCTCGAAGAAGGTGAGTTGTCCCGAATCGGCGGCGACGACCAGGCGGCCATAGGGGGAATTGCCGTGAAATGCGATCGACCGGCCCCAGAACTGGACGGCGGTCGTGATTGCGTCGGCGTCGATGAGTGCCAGATGGAGGGCGAGGCCGCCGGCGATGAGGATGTCGGAGGCGAGGATCAGCCAGCACCGGCCCGACCACGCAAGGCAGCCGGCGACGATGAGGTTGAGCGCTGCCGGGAAGCAGAGCAGGGCGAAATGGTCGAAGCGGGAGGCGAGCACGAAGGTGAAACACAGCCCTCCCGCTATGCTGCCTGCGCAATCGGCGACGTATGCCCCCGCCACCGCGGAGGGCATCCCGCGCCGGGAGAGCCATCCCGAGGCGGCTGTGAGCAGCGATCCGGAGAGAAGGCAAAAGGGGAGGAGGAGGGCGAAGGTCGCGAGAAGCGTGCCGACCGGTCCGGCGGCGGCGCCGCGCGTGAAGACAAAGTCGCGCAGGACGCGCACCGCCACCACCTGGGCGAGCGGAACAATGGCGATCCCGATGAACCCCACCGGAAGGAGTCGGGCGCCCGATTCCGTTTCGCCGCGGGAAACGAGCTTGCCGACCCATGCGCCTGCGGCGGTGAGAAGCAGCCAGCTTCCCAGGCTGATCCCGAGGACGAGTTCGTTGCCGGAGAATGCACCGAGCAACTCGCGCATGAGCGCAAGCTGGGTCATGACCGACGTTGCGCCGAGCACGCCGACCGCCGTGAAAAGCAGGCGGCGGGAGATCGCAGGCCGTGCGGAGGGGAGTTTCATGGCGGGGGCCCTCCGGCGGGTGCGCACGCGCATCCGCCGGAGGGCCGGGGCAAGTCGAGCACCGAGCCCGGGATTTGTCGACCCGGCTCGGGACTACCTCGCGGGGTCCGACTCCTTGAAGGCCTCGACGCGGTAGATGAAGACCTTGGTGCCGGATCCGCGCCAGTCGTCAGGATCACAGCCGGCTTTTTCCGCGAGGTGGTTCAGGAACTGGACCTTGTCGGGGAGCTGCTCCCAAACCTGGGGCAGGTAGGTGGCGCTGCGGCTGCCGATCTGAAGGACAACGCCGTCCTCATGAGGCCGGAGGCGCTTGAGGAGATCGTCGGGCGAGGAGAACGCGAGGGGCTGGGGCGGGGTGAGCACGCTGATTTCGATCTCGATGCGATCGAGTTCGCGCTCCGTGACGGCCGGGAACCGCGGATCCTCGAGGGCGGCGCTTCGCGCGTTGTCCATGACGGCCTTGTACAATGGGCCGCGGGCGATGATATTGCCGATGCAGCCCCGGAGCTCCCCGGCCTCGGTGAGGGTGACGAAGCAGCCTCGGGATTCCGCGCACATTGAGGTGATCGTGCCGGGGGTGAGTTCGGGAAGCCTGCGGGTGGTGACCACACTGCCGACGGTGCGGCGGGCGAGGTCGAGGAGGAGCTTGCGATCGGCGGCGGAATACTGCGGGGCCGGGGCGTGGTGTTCGCCCGCAGAAGCGTAGAAGGCTATGGCGGCGTAGCCGACGACATGCGCCTTGTCGCCCGCGGTATCGCCGCTGCTGCGGAGATCGAGGATCCTGCCATGCCAGCCCTTCATCCGGGCGATCTCGATCAGGACCTGGATGGGACGGGCGCCGCAGGCGTCCTCCGGCTCGATGGAGTCGCCGTCGAGAGCGCAGATCGCATCGACACAGCGGCGGTCGCGGGTTCGGGCGTTCTCGTAGGTGTCGTAGTGGCTGAGGTCGGAGCTGGCAACGATGAGGGTCTTGTCGTCGACGATCTGGAGAAGGGCGCGGGCGGCGTCGCGCGGGGGGAGCGAACCGACGACGACCGGCACGAGACTGAAGCTCTTGAGCGTTTTCTGGAGGAAGGGGATCTCGACCTCCACCGAGTGCTCCCAGGTGTCGGCTGTATCCTGTGCCGGCGCGGAGCGTGAGGACTGGCGCCACCAGCTGGGGCGCTCGACGTGGCACTCGGGCTCCATGGCAAAGGGGGGCAGTTTGGCGAGGATCCTGGCCTTCTCGGAGATTTGCACGTCGCCGAGGGGCGTGCGCCAGAAGTCGGCGTTGGTGATCGAGGCCCCGCGCAGGCTGGCGTAATGGCTTGGGCCCATGACGACGACCGTAGTGTAGTCGCGGCCTGCGGCCTGCCGGAAGCCGGAAGCGGCGATCGGACCGGAATAGACATAACCGGCGTGGGGGCAGACCAGGGCTTTGAGCTCAAAGCCGGGCTGCATTTCTGCCTGCGCAAGGCAGGCCTCGACAATCTTGGCGAGCTCGGCGGGATCTTTCGGATAGAAGAGCCCGGCAACCGCGGGCTCGCGCACCCGCGGGGAGGGCTTCTCGGCCGCGGAGAGCCGGTCGGGACCATTGAAGAATGAAGAGAAGAGCGTCACGACAGCGATCGGAAGGTAACAACGCCTGAAGCGGATTGAAAGATGCATGTAGGTCCCTTCACGGGGGTCAGACTAATCCTCGGGCCAATTCAGGACAAGCCCTCCTCCGTTCTTGATAGGAACAGGTTATTCACTCAGGTGCGCCCATAACCTGTCCCCGAGGGTCAGCCTAGGCTGTGTCGCCGGCATCGAGGACAGCGCCCTTGCTGGCGTTGGTTACCAACTTGCGATAGCGGGCGAGCCAGCCGGTGAGAGGCCGGAGCACCGGACGCCACGATTTCCGTCGTTCCGCCAGTTCCTCCGCGGTGAGCAGCGAGTCTATCCGCCGGTTGGGAAAATCGATGCGCATCCGGTCGCCGTCGCGCAGAAGTCCGATGGGACCTCCCTCGGCAGCCTCGGGCGAGACATGGCCGATGCACGCGCCTGCGGTGCCGCCGCTGAAGCGCCCGTCTGTGATCAGCGCGACCTTGTCTCCCAGGCCCATCCCGACGATGTAGCTCGTCGGCGACAGCATCTCCTGCATGCCCGGGCCCCCTGCGGGGCCCTCGTTGCGGATGACCACGACATTGCCTGCTTTGACCCGACCGGCAAGGATGCCGCTGCAGGCGTCTTCCTGACTCTCGAAGATCACGCACGACCCCTCAAACACGAAGCTCGGGCCGCAGGCTTTCTTGAAGCCGTCGCTGATTCCCGCGGTCTTCACCACCGCTCCCTCGGGCGCGACCTGGCCGTAAAGAACGGCCAGCCCTCCGTCGGCCGAATACGCGGCGGCGGGGGAGCGGATGCACTTGGCGGGATCGAAAAGGAACGCGGGGTCGTGAGGCATGAGCCCTCCGGGCCGCGCGGTGGATAGGGCTGTGAGGGTCTTGTCGAAATAGGCCCGGGCGATCTGCAGCTCTCCCGCGTAGCGCGCGACGCGGACCAAGCAGTGCCGCTCCCTGGCGCCGCCCTTCGCATATTGCCAGACGATGAGCACGGGCGAGCCTTTCAGTTCACCAAGTTCAGCGCGGAGCAGTCCGCGTGCTTCGGCGAACTGGCTCTGCAGGCCGGCGGCGATTGCGTCGGGTCCATTCCATACTGTGTTTTCAGCGGCCGCCAGCCTGCCACCGGCGGCGAAAACGGCGGCGCATGCTCCGGCATCGGATGCGTTGAGAGCCGAAGCGAGGCGCCACAGGACGATGGCACGGGTGCTCGCGGGGAAGAAAAGCATCGGCTTGGGGGCCAGATTGCCGCTGGCGGTGCGGCCGACGGGACCGAACTTGTCGGCTGGATCGAGCACCAGCGCCGAGGCGCCCGAGCGGCAGACCACACGGGACTCGGGCGAACAGGTCGGCGACCGCACGTCCCACTCATCGATGTTCTCGCCGATGGTCTTCCCGGTGACAGTGGGACATTTTGCGTGCAGCACACCGAGCCGCTTCAGCTCGCCGAGGATTGTATGAATGCCCCCGGCGCGATGAACATCTTGGATGTGGTATGCGGAGGAGGGAGACACCTTACACAGGCAGGGCACGCGCTTTGACAGGGCGTCGATGCGGGCGAGGTCATAGGCGATGCCGGCTTCGCGCGCGACAGCCAGCGTGTGCAGGACCGTGTTGGTAGAGCCGCCCATCGCGACATCGAGGGCCAAGGCGTTGTCGAAGGCCTCGATCGTGGCGATATCGCGCGGCTTCAGATCGAGCTTCACCAGGGCAATGATTCGTTCCGCTGCGCGGCGGTAGAGGAGCTCGCGCTCTTTCGATACGGCGAGGATCGTACCGTTTCCGGGCAGGGCCAGGCCAAGTGCCTCGCAGAGGCAATTCATCGAGTTGGCCGTGAACATGCCCGAGCAGGAGCCGCAGGTCGGACAAGCATTCTGCTCAAGGCGCTGGAGGTCGGCTTCCGTAATCTTCCCGGCCTGGAGCTCGCCAATGCCCTTGAAGATCGAGATGAGATCAGAGGATTCCGCCGCTGGCCTCAGGTGAGGGGGCAGGCTCTCGTCGGCCACCGTTTGGGCGATGCCGGCCGCCATTGGGCCGCCGCTGACGAAGATCGTCGGGATATTCAGCCGCATGGAGGCCATGAGCATCCCGGGTATGATCTTGTCGCAGTTCGGCAGGCAGATCATGCCGTCAAAACAGTGGGCATGGACCATAGACTCGACTGTGTCGGCGATGAGCTCGCGCGAAGGCAGCGAGTACTTCATCCCGTCGTGTCCCATGGCGATCCCGTCATCGATCCCGATGGTGTTGAACATCAGGGGAACACCGCCAGCCTCACGTACGAGACGCTTCACCAGTGCCCCAACCTCATTCAGGTGGGCATGTCCGGGGATGCAGTCCGTGTAGCTGTTGCAGATGGCGATAAACGGCCGCTCAAAATCGGCCTCGGATTCGATCGCCCCCGTGGCGCGGAGCAGGCTGCGGTGCGGCGCACGCTCGGCGCCTTTTTTAATGATGTCGGAACGCATGAGGTTTGGGAATTCAGGTGACAACCTAGGGCAAAGCGTGCCCGGAATCTGTAAAAATCGTTCAGCCTGCACTGCGCGCGGGCGAGGCCAGGATCGCAATGCGATCCGAAGCAAGGCCGAGCGCCCGCCGCCGACCGGGGCCTTACCCCAACACGCCCCTTTCAAAGCAGTCCTCCCTCTGAAACCCATTAAAATCCGCGAATAACCCCAGATAACCTGTCCCTCAGGCAGAGAGGGCACGCCTGATTGGCCAAGCAGCGGCGGACCTCAGGAAAGGGTGGGAAGATTTGCCGCAAGAAAGGCGTCGATCGAACGGGCGGCACGCTTCCCGTCACCCATGGCAAGAATTACCGTGGCCGCACCGCGGACGATGTCGCCGCCTGCAAAAACGCCGGAGATGCTGGTCATCCCCTGAGAATCAACCTCGATGTTGCCCCGGCGGTTCAGCTTGAGGCCGTCGCAGGTGGCAGTGAGCAAGGGATTGGCTCGAGTGCCGACGGCAACCACGACGATGTCACAGTCCAAAACGAACTCCGAACCAGGGATCGGAACCGGACTGCGCCGGCCGGAAGCGTCGGGCTCGCCGAGTCGCATCCGGACGCACTTAAGCCCCGACACCCAGTGCTGCTCGTTGCCGAGCACCTCGACAGGCGCGGCCAGATACTCGAAGCGGATGCCCTCCTGTTCGGCGTGATGCACCTCCTCCGCGCGCGCGGGCATCTCCGCGCGAGTTCTCCGATAGACGATGACCGACTCAGTCGCGCCGAGACGGCGGGCCGTGCGCGCGGAATCCATCGCAACGTTGCCGCCGCCAACGACCGCCACGCGGCGGCCGGGAAGAACCGGGGTGTCGGCCCGCGGGAACTGGTAGGCTCCCATCAGATTGACCCTCGTGAGGTATTCGTTGGCTGAGTACACGCCCTTGAGATTCTCACCGGGCACCTGCATGAAAACAGGCAGGCCCGCCCCGTTCGCGATGAACACTGCGTCGAAACGCCTGCGCAGCTCGGCAAGGGTGAACGTGCGGCCGACCACCACGTTGCACTCGATCTTCACGCCCCCCCGCTGCAGGCGCCCAACCTCGGCATCGACAATCGTCTTGGGCAGGCGGAACTCAGGAATGCCGTAGACGAGCACACCGCCCGGCTGATGGAGCGCTTCGTAAATCGTGACATCATGGCCCATTCTGACGAGCTCTCCGGCGGCGGTGAGCCCCGCGGGCCCGGACCCGATGACGGCCACACGGCGCCCGGTCGGGGCGACCGGCGCGGCGGGGATCGCACCGGCGTTGGCACGCGCCCAGTCGGCCACAAACCGCTCGAGATGGCCGATCGCAACCGAGGCCCCCTTCACCCCGCGCACGCAGACGATCTCGCACTGGGTCTCCTGCGGGCAGACGCGGCCGGTCACCGCCGGCAGAGCGTTGTCCCCGAGAAGGCTGGCTGCGGCCGCGGGCAGGTTGCCTTCGGCAACGTAGCCGACGAAGCGAGGGATGTTCACCATCACCGGGCATCCGGACACGCACCGCGGTTCCTTGCACTGGATACAACGCCGGGCCTCGAGGAGGGCAAGCTGTTCAGTGAACCCGAGGTTCACCTCGCTGAAATTGCCGCTGCGCGCAACCGCATCCTGTTCGGGCATGGCCTGCCGCTGGATGGCCAGGCGTTCCTTGGGCGAGATCTTCTGTGGCATCGTGAAATTCGGTGGCGCTGATCAGGGCTTGGCCGCGGTCGGAAGTTGGCAGGCGTCGAGCGACTGCTTTTCACACGCCCGGTAGGTGCCGAGGCGGTCCCAGAGAAGATCGAAATCGACGAGGTGGCCGTCGAACTCAGGCCCGTCGACGCAGGCGAACTTCGTCTCGCCACCGACGGTGACGCGGCACCCGCCGCACATGCCGGTGCCGTCGACCATAATCGGATTGAGGGAGACGACCGTCGGCACTTTGAGCGGGCGGGTCAGGTTGACGACCGCGCGCATCATCGGCACCGGGCCGACGGCATAAACGATGTCGACGCCGCCGGCCGCGAGCAGGTCCTTGGTGGCGTCGGTCACAAAGCCCTTGCGTCCGTAGCTCCCATCGTCGGTGCAGACGACGACTTCGCCGAGCCTGCGTAGCTCCTCCTCGAAGATCACCCATTCCCGGGAGCGGCCGCCGATGACGCTCACGACGCCCACGCCGAGGCGGTGAAGCCCCTGGGCGATCGGATGCACGACGGCGGTCCCGACGCCGCCGCCCACGCAGATGGCGCGGCCGGAGCGGATGAGCTCGGTCGCGTGGCCGAGAGGCCCGGCGATATCCTGGATCGAGTCCCCCGGCTGTAGCGCGACCAGTTCACGCGTGCTCTTTCCGACCGACTGGATGACCAGGGAGATCGTACCCGCAGCGGGATCGGCGTCGGCGATAGTCAGCGGGATGCGCTCTGAGCCAGGGGCACGGCGGACGATGACGAACTGGCCCGGAAGCCGAATCTCGGCGATGCGCGGCGCGCTGACGTCGAGGCGGGTCACGTTGGGGCTCAGGGTTGTGCGGCGGACGACAGGATGCATGAGGGAAGGAATCTCGAAGGACGAACCTCACATGCATGGAGGATGCGCGGCAGAAATCCAAGCCGTCAGTTTTTCCCCTTGGCATCAGCGCGAGTTCTGGGAATACCCTGAACTCCTTATGACCATCTATCCGGCCATCGACATCAAGGGCGGCTGCTGCGTGAGGCTCACCCAAGGGCGCGCTGACCAGCAGACCGTTTACGCCGAGGTGCCGGCGGCGGTGGCGGCGGGGTTCAAGGCGGCCGGCAGCTTTTGGGTGCACGTGGTGGATCTCGACGGGGCCTTCTCCGGCGAACCTCGCAACCTCGAGGCGGTGCGGCGGATCGCGGAGCTCGGGATGAAGGTCCAGTTGGGAGGAGGACTCAGGACGCGCGAGGCGGTCGGGCGCGCGCTTGGGCTCGGCGTCAGCCGCGTGGTCATCGGCACGCGGGCCGCCGAGAGCGAGGCGTTCGTCGGCGAGTTGGTCCAGGAATTCGGCGAGAAGATCGCGGTGGGGATTGATGCACGAGACGGCAAGGTGGCGGTCAAGGGCTGGGTCGACACGACCGGGACGAGCGCGCTCAATCTCGCCAAGCGCATGGAGGCATTGGGGGTGCGGACGCTGATCCACACGGATATCAGCACCGACGGGATGCTGACCGGGCCGAATTTCGCGGCGCAAGAGACGCTCCTCGCCGCCGTGAGCTGCCGGATCATCGCGTCAGGCGGAGTGAGCCGGAAGGAGGACGTCGCGCGGTTCTTGGAGACAAAAAAACGCCGTCCGAACCTGGACGGCGTCGTTGTGGGGAAAGCTCTTTACGAGGGACGGGTGGACCTGGGCGACCTGTTGGCGATGTCTGGAGATTAGGTCAGGCGCCTGCCGCACGCATCGGGAGGCGTCCGCCTGCTTTCTCGGCGATTTCCTCCAGCGGATAGGTGATGATCTCGGCCAGCGTGGGGTGATACCATGGCGCCCGGAGCATGTCGAAGACAGTCGCCCCCATCACGAGCGGAGCGGCAAAGCAGTGGATGAGTTCGCCGGCGTCGCAGCCCACGATCTC
>Ga0153915_10000219_pt1 | contig 51807 bp, 41 predicted proteins | sample Opewatmetagenome_2_FD_107003 | JGI IMG/M metagenome (GOLD analysis project Ga0153915, IMG submission 107003) | Freshwater wetland microbial communities from Ohio, USA - Open water 3 Core 3 Depth 3 metaG | ecosystem: Environmental > Aquatic > Freshwater > Wetlands | place: USA: Ohio, Lake Erie...
CCGCGCGCATGTTAAAGGCTTGGGCGAGTAGTGGAAACAAGGGGCGCATTCCAGGTTTAATGATGCAATTCTATAGTCTGTCTGCCATGGATGAATATAGTTCGTATTGGTAGGGCCTATGACAGCAACTGTTTTTAACTTGAGCGCTGAAGCAACATGCATAAGGCTCGAATCGTTTGTAATAAATATATTGCATCTTTTCATAACAGCGGCAGTCTTTGCAAGAGAATCGGTATCTACGCCCCAGGCATTTGAAGGAGGCAGGGCGCTGAGTATGCTGTTTTTCAATTCAGCTTCATCAGGTCCGCCGAAAACAAGTATCTTTGCATCCTTTTCTTTAATTAGTATTTTCCCGAGCGCTGCAAATTTTTCTGTTTCCCATCTTCTTTTTGCATGGTTTTTCAAAGTGGCGCATCCGGGATGAAACCCAGCTGTAAAACCCGAGTCTGTTATAGGCAAACCGGATAAATATTTTTCCGCATAATCGTTTTCTTCTTCTTTTAATGGAAAATTAAGAGGGGGAATCTCCTCGTATATTTTATCCGTAAGTTTTCCGGTCAATAAAACATTCTCTTCAACGTTATGAAGGGCGTCATTTTCTTTAATTAAGACATTATTTAAAAATGATAGATTGAAATTTCCCTGTCTTAAGTACTTTACAGCGGCGCGTTTTTTTGCCCCGATTAAATAGCTTATCAGATTATATTCTTTGCGGTTCGAAGGATATACGTTTATCGAGATGTCATATTTATTTCTTAATGAAAGCGTAAATGCAAGGGAAGCGGTTCTGGAGGCTTTTAAATAATCATAATAATGTATGTTGGTTATTTCATCAAGGCGGGAATAAATTTCCTGCACTCCTTTGAACATTACAAGCGCATCAATCTGGGAAGCAGGGTATGATTCTTTGAGCAGTTTGAGCGCCGGCGTAAACATCAGCGCATCCCCGATTCCTGAAAGCGCTATTATTAAGATTTTCAATTTACTTTCCTTAGAGAGTAAAGGTTTATTAATATTACTTTATATCCTTACTATAAATATAACCCCGGTTTAGCGCCGGGGTTATATGTTGTTTTCCGGTTAAATCTCAGTCTTAATTGGTCTTTCCGGGAATAGTTTTAGGAACTACTTCCGAAACCTCGCCTGCAAAAACTTTAAATTTATCGGTCATTTCCTTAATCGAACTGTCTTTCGGATACATAGACTGCAGTTTAAGGAGCAAATTCAAAGCTTTGCGGTATTCTTTCAAATTTTCATAATGGAATAAGAGAACTTCATAAGGATTTGTTCTGCGGCTGTCCCATTTAAGAGTGCTGGTAGATAACCCGTATTCCAGTTCGTTAATTACTTCAAGAGCAAAAGGCTTGTATTTCTCGAACGAACCGGCTCTTAAATAAAAACGCGCAATGTTGTCTTTATAGAACGGATCCTGCATAGGAATAACTGTATGGGGTATTTTCTTTTCCATCATATCGAGAGTCGCAAGGGCTTTCTCTTTTTCCCCCGAAACATTAAGATAATGCAGAGCCAGTCTTACATACATATTCCTGTAATTGCTTGTCATATGTTCATGGTTTTCATCATAGTATATGGATTTATCGTTTAATCCTCTGAATTTGAATCCGGGCTGATAATCTTTAGAATACCCTTCGGGTTCTTCCATTAACTGTTTTCTAAGTACGGGTTCATTTACGTATTCAATAATATTATCGGTGCCGGCTTTGTTTGGCGTTAATTTAAAAGCCATACCTTCATTAATCAGATATTCATCCAGTCCGATTTTCGTATCGTCTGAGCAGGTAGCCGCAAAGTAAATAGGCCTTTGCCATGCATTTGTCATAATTATGTTGCGTATCATTATATCCTGCTGGCGTAATAACGGCACATCTCCATAATATGCCTGAGCTTCAAGCTTCCATTGAATTTTGCCTGTCCTTATTACGGAAGTATCTTTAACTCCGAGTTTATCGAACAGATTTCTTGGAACATTAAGGCTTACAACAGAGTTATCCCATTGAGCCGGACGGATAGAATCGATTTCGGAATCGGACATGCTGATAGGCACTTTGCCTGCGCCGAAAGGAGTGGTATCTTTAAGCTGTTTGATGTACCAAGGGGTATTAATAAGGCTCAAGTTTGCAATTCTTACATCCCGGCGCACTCCCTGTACGCTTTGTAGATACCAGAGCGGGAATGTGTCGTTATCGCCGTTTGTAAAAAGAATTGCATTCGGTTCACAGCTTTGAAGCATATTGTAGGCATAATCCCATGGCACATAATTCTTAGACCTATCGTTTTGCCAGTGGTTGATTGCATACATATTAACCGGTATAAGCAAGAATAAGATAATGACAGTAAAGGCTTTAAGCATTCTTGCTGTAACGGTATTTTTAACGAACTCAGATAATAAATCTATAATTCCGCGTACGCCGAATGCTATCCACATCGAATAAATAAAGAAAGCTCCGACGTAGAAATAGTCTCTTTCTCTCGGCTGAGGCTGCTGCTGGTTCTGATAAAACGCGGTCAGATAACCGAGAAAGATAAAAGCGATCAGGAAAACCCATCCCATTTTCCAGTCTTTCCGGAATTGGTAATAGATTCCGAATAATCCTATAAGGAAAGGGATGCCGAAAAGTTTTGTCCAGTCCACCCCTGTATCCTGTACTTTGGATGCTCTTCCGATATAATTCCAGAAGAAATACCGGTTAAACATATGGTCCATTTGGTAGCTCAAAAAGAAATCAAGGTCGCTCGAATAATTAGTAAATACAACCTGCTGGTAGCTTTCGTTGGTATATCTTCTTTTGAAAGTGGGGAAATCGCCGTATTGCTCTCTGTTAAGGTAAGAAAGAGCTTCGGTATATGTTTTCGGGCTGTTCATATTAATAGGCACTTCCTGGTTTGCCCTTATCATAAGCTGCGCATACGTTGTATAGCCTATCATAATAAACAGGGCGCATTTAAAGAGAAGTTCTATTGTAGGTTTGCTTTTTTGTCTAAAGTAATAAATGCCTATCCCTATTGCCACAAAAAGCAGAACGAAAAGGATAGTATTAAAAACGGTGCTGTTGCCCCCTATTTTAACGAGTATGTTCGGGAGAGTTTTAACAACTCCGGGGTAAACAGAGAATAAACAGATGCCTCCGATTACAATAGGTATATAAAATGAGTTTCTCTGGAATATCTTTCTCCAGAAGATTGCCATATATACAACTGATACTCCCGCGAACATCATAATGTTCTTCTTATCAAGCGCTCCAAATTCTGAATAACTTGGCGGTTCGGTTTCGGTAAATGTGCTCCACATCAGGAATGCGGCGGCAAGTAAAACAAGAGCATGCCCTACGAATATATAAGATGTCTTTAATAATACTTCATCATTGTTAAGATATTTTTTGTAATAAATAATCATTACAATCGGAACTATTGCCAACACAGCCATAAGATGTACGCCAATGGATAATCCGATAAGATAGGCGATAAGGAGTATAAATTTACTGCTGTCCGGTTCATCTGCTTTTTCATTCCATATTGAAATAAGCCAGAAAATGAAAGCTATAAAAAAAGTGGAATTAGCATACACTTCCGATTCAACTCCGTTGAACCATACTGTTTCGCAAAAAATAAAAGATAAAGCTCCTATTGCTGCGGCAATATAGGTGTATAGGGCATCGGTAAGCGTTGAATATATTTTGCCTTTATAGTTTTCAATAAACTTTACTACGGAAAGATACAGGAACAACCCTGCGAAAGCGGTAGAAAAAACTGAAATAAGATTGATTCTATATCCTATATCCTGCGAAAAAGGAATCATCGAAAAAAGCTTGCCTAATAAAATGAAGAATGGAGTTCCGGGTGGGTGCGGTACCTGAAGCAAATAGGAGCAGGCGGCAAATTCACCGCAATCCCAGAAGGAAACTGTGCTTTGGACACTTGCCCAATAGGCAGCCAGACCAATAAGAAATACAGCCATTCCAATTATTCTGTAAAGTTTTTTACTATCCATTTTAGTCCTTAAAAGTTAATTGTTTTCATTATCGGGTTTGTCGAAATATCCATCATAATTCTTCCGCTCTCTGTTCACATAGTATTTTTCATATAACAGTTTAAGCCTTTCCAGCGAGAGTTTATCAAGGTCCTCATCGTCTTTGTGGCGTTTTAAGAGCATTTTATACTCATAAAGCTCTTTCGGGTCGAATTTTCTCTCGTAACGCTGCACCGCTTCGAAATATTTCTTTTGTTCTCGTGAACTCATAATTTTCTTGGAAATAACATTCTTTTTAGCATAACAATATATAAAAAAATTATATTTGGATTAAAAAAAAATGAAAATATGCAGTTATACAAGAATTTTGCCCCTGTTGTTTCAATAATACTCCCTTCTTTTAACAGGGGGAATTTAATTACGAGAGCCGTAAATTCAGTGCTGAATCAGACTTATTCTAAATGGGAGCTGATTATTGCCGATGACGGCAGTAATGACGAAACTTTCAAAATTGCAGATAAATTTATTGCCGAATATGAAAATATAAGGTATTTAAGGCATTCCAATAGGAAAACCCCTTTTACTCTTAATGCCGGAATATTGGCTTCCAGCGGGGAGTATATAACTTTTCTGGGGAGCGACGATGAATTTAAACCTGATCATATTAATTTAAGAATTGCTATCTTTACGGCTGATAAATCGGTCGATTTTATTCATGGCGGCATAGAAATAGTCGGTTACCCGTATGTAAAGGATAAAGACGATTTGAGCCGGGAAATTCATATTTCTGAATGCGCTGTCGGCGGCACGTTCTTCGGCAAAAGAAAAGTATTTCTTGAATTGGAAGGGTTTAAGGATATTAAATATAGCGATGATTCCGATTTTTTTATAAGGGCCCAGCAGAAATTCAATATAAAAAAAGTGGACTATCCCACTTACATATATTACCGGGATACGCCAGACAGTATTTGTTCTAATATAAAGCCGGAATAGAAGTTAAATGAAGATTTTGTTTACTTTATCTCAACTGGAAGTAACAGGAGCCGAAGTTTTTGCCGTAACCTGTGCCGACGCCCTTATCAAAAAAGGGCATCCCGTCTATATTGTATCGGATACCCTTACAAAACCCACAAACGCTTTCTATCAATCTTTATCCTTAGCAAATAGAAAGGTTTATTCGAGGATAAGGAATGTAATTGCCCTTAAAAGATTTATTAATGATAAAGGAATTGATATCGTAGTGGCAAATTCAAGAGCGGCTGCTTGGGTTTCGACGGTTGCATGCAGGTTATGCGGTATTCCTCTAATAACGGTAATCCACGGAAGGCAGGCTACTTTTTTATCGAGAAAAATTTTTCATGGCTTCGGAATATATTCTTTTGCAGTCTGCGAAAAACTTAAAGAACAACTCCTTGGTTTCTTTAATGTGCCTGAATACAAAGTTGAAGTCCTCAGGAATCCGTTTGACATAAAATCAATAAAGCCGTCCGGCAAAAGAGATAATAAAAAAAACATAACTCTTATAGGAAGGCTTTCAGGGCCAAAAGGAGAACTTGCCTTCAAATTGCTGGAATTTTATGTGAATAATAAGGAAAAAATTCCCGGAATAAAATTCCGCGTGGTGGGAGGGAAAACAATTCCTAAGGAATTTGAAAGATTTAAAGAGTATGTTGAATTTACCGGATTTGTGAACGGCATAGAGGGAATTATTGAAGAATCTTCCGTAATAATCGGCTCAGGGCGCATAGCAATGGAATCGATTTTGAGAAATAAGCCTACTATAGCTATCGGCGAAGCCTGCTCAATCGGATTGATAACAAAAGATAATATTGATTTTGCGCTGCAGACCAATTTCGGCGATATGAATGAAAGGGAAAGAGATTTCGATTTCAAGTGCATTTTGGAGAGTATTAATAAAGCTCTTCAGATAGATGAATGCGGAGAGGAAGTATATAAGAGGGCGTGTGATGAATTTGATCTTGAGAAGATTGTTGATAGAATGGAATCTGTATGCCTCAGCATTCTTACTGTTTATCACAGAAGGGAAATACCGGTAATATATTATCACAAAGTTATTAAAGATCAATCAGATGCCGGAAAGAACGGAATTTATGTAACCTGCAAACAATTTGAAGGCCATCTGAATTATCTGAAAAAAAATAATTATAAATCCGTAACAATAGAGCAGGCTCTTGAATTAAAGTATAAAAACGAATGGGGCAGATACGCAGTTATTACTTTTGACGACGGGTACGAAGATAATTATCTTAATGCTTTTCCCCTTTTAAAAAAATACGGATTCAATGCCGAGATATTTCTTGTAGCCGGATTAACAAACAATGAATGGGATAAGAACGGAGGCGAACCAGATTCTCCGATGCTGAAAAAAGAACAGATTATCGAAATGCATAATTACGGCGTAAAATTCGGTTCGCATACTTTGAAGCACGCAGACCTGACAAAGTGCGATGATAATAAAAAAGAAGAGGAAATTGCCGGATCGAAAAAATCTCTTGAAGAAAAATTAGGAATTGAAATCAATAGTATTGCATACCCTTACGGTAATTATGACGATAAAGTTTTAGAACTTGCTATAAAAGCCGGTTATAAATACGGGTTGGCAACCGACCGCGCCCCCCTTTCTCTTCACGAACACTTATTTAAAATGAGAAGGATTGCAATTTTCCCGAATACGACAAATTTTCATTTCCGAAGGAAAGTGAATGGAAATTATATATTTAAAAAAATAAAGGAAGAAAAGGAAATTTTTAATTTTCAAAAACAGAATTCAGAGGTATAGTTGAAACTCGCAAAATTTTTTGCCCTGCTCTTTATTGTATGGATTGCTTTTATTTCGAAGACATCCGCTCAGTTTAATGAAAAGATAACAAATTTTAACTTAAGATATAATTTAAGCGGCATTAACGGCGCATTGCAGGATACGGCGCGGAAAAATGACGCCGATCTTCCTCCAAAATGGCATGAATTTGTAACAAACATTCCGCGTGATTATTCGAATTTTTTGAATATAACTTTACGTTCAAACAAAATACCGCTTTATCTCGGAGCAGGCGTTTTAACGGGGATATTGATAGCAACAGATGACTGGTCTTGGCGGCAATCCGATATTTTATATAAAAAAAGCAATTTTGTGAAATCGGCGAGCGATGTCTTTGTAAATTTTGGAGATGGCAAGAGCCAATTCGGGCTTGCTGCGGGGTTTGCGGCATACGGACTTATAGTAGGCAATAATAAAGCATTAAGAACCGGAAGCCAGATTGCCCAGGCTGTTTTGGCATCGGGATTTGTTGTGCAGATACTAAAACACATTACAGGCAGGGAAAGTCCTTTTGTAAGCACTGCCGCAGGAGGCAAATGGGTGTTTTTCCCCAACCAGATTGATTATCATAAGAGAGTCCCTCATTACGATGCATATCCATCGGGGCATTTAACTACCAGTATTGCAACCGTTGTCGTTATTGCCGAAAATTATCCGGAACAGGAATGGATTAAACCTGTCGGCTATCTGATAAGCGCAGGTATTGCTATTGGAATGGTAAACTCTGGAATACACTGGTACAGCGATTATCCTTTGGCTGTTATTCTGGGTTATACTTTCGGAATGCTTGCCTCGCACCCTGAGGGGCTGAATGATATTCTCGGAGATGAAAATGTTGAAAAAGGAATTTCAGTTTCACCCGGTTTTCAGACAACAGGAATGGGATTGAATCTCCGGTACAACTTTTAAGCTAGATGCTTAGTCTTGCTATAAAATCATCGGGGAATTGATCCGGTAATTCGTATGAATTTGATTTAAGAGTGTAAACAAAATAACCGTCTGCGGCTATTTTCTTCTCATTTTTCTTATGAATCCAGAAGTTTACGTTGCATGCTCCGCCGCTGAAATTATCAATCTGAGTCTTTACAATCACTTTTTCGCCTTCGCATACTTCGCGTAAAAAATTTATGTGGGTCGTAGAAATAATCAACCGGTACCCGCGCGATTCAATCTCTTCGACAGGCAGGTTATAATACTCTTTTAACTGATTCTGATGCACGAACAAAACAAGATTAATATAGCTTGTATAATTATCGCCATGATGATTGCCATAATCCGCTTGAACGTTAAGTTCATTCTCAAATATTGAATACATTTTTCACCATTGAATTTACTAATAGTAAATATAATAATTGCAGAAATTAAAATTGAAAAAAATATTGCATTTTTTTAATAAAAAAAGGACTATTTGGGTTAACCGGGATAATTAATGCCCGGACGGGTTTGTTTGCCTGCCAGTCCGGGGGCTGTTTCCGGTTAAATGCCATTTATGAGCCCGCCATAAAGAGAGTTAAAAAAATACCATTAATTTGATAATATTATAAGATTGACATAATTTGGGCTTCAACTTTTTTCAAGTTAAGCAAATGAGGAGAAAAATGAAGAAACTAATTTTATTTATATTACTTGGAGTGGTAACAATGTCAGCTCAGCAGAAAGTTATTACAAAAAAAGATCTAAAAACAGAGAACGATAAAGCTAATTACTGCATCGGATTCAATTACGGGAACATTCTAAAAGATGCAGGCTTGAAAATTACGCCTGAATTGTTCCTGAAAGGGTTCATTGACGGTATGAAGGAAAATAAGAAACTTCTTTCGGAAGAAGAATTTCAGCAGGTGATTGAAAAAGCATTGAGCGAGATGTCGAAACATCAGGCTGAAAAAGCAGAAAAAGAGAAATTAGATAATAAAGAATATAAAGAAGGACAGGCTTTTCTTGATGAAAACAAGAAAAAAGAAGGGGTTGTTACAACTTCAAGCGGACTTCAGTATAAGATAATTAAAAAGAGCGAAAACAATAATAAGCCTAAAGCAACCGACACGGTAAAAGTACATTATGAAGGGAAATTAATAGACGGCAAGGTATTCGACAGCTCAATTCAAAGGAATGAACCGGTTTCTTTCCCTCTTAACAAGGTAATTCCGGGGTGGACCGAGGGAGTCCAGTTGATGAGCGTAGGGGATAAGTTTGAATTTTACATCCCGGAAAAACTGGCATACGGATCCCGCGGCGCTGGAAATGTAATACCTCCTTATGCGACCCTTATTTTTACTGTAGAGCTTCTGGGTATTGGAAAATAGACATTAATTTGACAGGGGGAAGCCAATTTCCCCCTGTTTATTAAAAAAATGCCATTTTTATCTCTTCCTCTATTTCTTTTCTGATTCTTTTTTTTAAGAAAAAGAATTAAATTGAAAAAATACCTTCTTGTGTATTCGATAAGTCGATATTTTTTTTTATTTTTGTCAAACACGTTTGTCTAACCAATAAAGAATAATGATATGGGCTATAAGAAAAAGGTAAAGTATATCTTTGTTACCGGGGGAGTAGTCTCTTCGCTCGGCAAGGGTATAACGGCTTCTTCTCTCGGATTGCTGCTTAAACAGAGAGGATACAGTGTTACGATACAGAAATTTGATCCTTATATTAATGTTGACCCGGGAACAATGAACCCTTTTCAACACGGCGAGGTATATGTTACCGATGACGGAGCTGAAACCGATCTGGATCTTGGGCATTATGAAAGGTTCCTCGATGTAGATATGACTATGAACAACAACACTACAACGGGAAAAGTGTACAATGAGGTTATTACAAAAGAAAGAAGAGGGGATTTCCTCGGCGCAACCGTGCAGGTTATTCCCCATATAACCGATGAAATTAAAGGCAGGATGAAAGCTCTTGCCGATACAGGGAAATATGATATTGTCATTACTGAAATTGGCGGAACAGTCGGCGATATTGAAAGCCTCCCTTTTATCGAGTCGATGCGGCAATTAATGCTCGAATTCGGACGCAAGAATGCGATAAGCATTCACGTTACTTTGGTTCCTTATATTGAAGCCGCCGGCGAAGTTAAAACTAAACCGACTCAGCACAGCGTTAAAAGCCTTCTGGAACTTGGAATCCAGCCTAACGTTCTCGTATGCCGTTCAACAAATAAACTGAATAAAGAACTGCGCGAAAAAATTGCTCTTTTCTGCAATGTCGAAAAAGAATGCGTTATTTCCGCATATGATTGTTCAACAATTTATGAAGTGCCTCTGGTTATGTATGAACAGAACCTAGACCGTATAGTTCTGAAAAAATTGAAACTGCCTGATATAAATATTAATTTATCGGCATGGCAGGAAATGGTTAAAAGAATTAAAGAACCCGCCGGAACGGTTGAAATTGCTGTCTGCGGAAAATATGTGGAAAATAAAGACGCATATAAAAGCATCTCCGAAGCATTTGTACACGCGGGCGCAGAGAACAGCGTTAAAGTTAATGTGAAATTTATAAAAGCCGAAGATATAGAAAAGAAAGGGGGAGAGGCTTTATTCAAGGGGTTCCATGGAATCCTTATACCGGGAGGATTCGGCGAAAGAGGCATTGAAGGAAAAATAGCCGCAATTAAATATGCCCGCGAAAATAATATACCTCTTTTCGGCATCTGCCTCGGCATGCAGTGTTCAGTTGTTGAATTTGCCCGCAATGTGTGCGGAATTAAAGAAGCCAACAGTTCCGAATTTATAGAGAATAATTACAATGTTATTCATATTATGCCCGATCAGCTTAAAGTAAAGCAGAAAGGGGGAACAATGAGGCTCGGCGCTTACCCCTGCACTCTTAAAAAAGGCACCAAGGCTTTCAATGCATATAAAAAAGCAAAAATATCTGAACGCCACCGCCACCGCTATGAAGTAAATAATAAATACAGAAAAACTCTCGAAGAACATGGAATGATTATAAGCGGACTTTCACCCGATGAAACTCTGGTTGAAATGATTGAACTTGAAAATCATCCTTGGTTCGTCGGATGCCAGTTCCATCCTGAACTTAAATCGAGAGCCACATTTGCTCATCCTCTCTTCAGAGATTTTATTAAGGCAGCTAAAGACTACTCAGAGTCGATTAAAGTTGAAAAATAAAATATACTTTTATTCAATCTTTTTTATAATAGCATTTGCCCGCGTCAGCGGGCAAATTGCTTATTCTGCTCAGGTAAATAAAGGGTTAGACCTCATTTATGATTTTTATTTTGAGGAGGGGGAAAAAGAATTCAGCAAAGCAATTCAGCTTAATCCTTCCCTTCCCGAAGCTTATCATTATACAGCGCAGATTCATTTATGGTCTTTTCTCGGCTCTAAAAATGTGTCTGAACTGAAAATATTCAATCGATGGTCGGATATCTCACTTGAGAAGGCAAAAGCAATGATTAACAATTCCCCGAAAGATTTCAGGCGGCATTATTTGCTCGGCAACATATATCTTTCAAAAGCAATGGCCGAAGGGGCGGATAATTCGTTAATAAGCGCGTTCGGTTCAAGTAAAAATTCATTCTCGGCATTTGAAAAAACCCTTGAACTTAAGCCTGAATTTTCAGACGCTTACAGAGGGCTGGGATTATTTCACTATGCAATGGATTTTATCCCCGGTATTTTTAAATGGGCGGTAAACCTCGGCGGAATTAAAGCCGACAGGGAAAAAGGATTCCGTTATATAAGGTATGCATACAAAAAAGGAACTGAGGACAAGACGGAATCGGCGTTTCATCTTGCAAAGTTGTATACCGATTATACGGCAGAGTACGACAGCGCTCTACTGGCGCTGAAGCCTCTTTTATCGCAGTATCAGCGCAACCCTCTTTTTAATTATCAGGCCGCTGTTGCGCTTATTAAGTCAGGCCGTCCAGATGAGGCTGAAAAATATCTTAATAAAGTTATCTCCCTTAACCATCCTTCCGTTCCTATAATGAATTCGCTTGCGCTCTTTCTTAAAGGGGATATTTATTTTAAGAAGAACGATTTTGTAAAAGCCGAAAAATATTATCTTCAGTTTATTGATTCTGCAAAAGATGCCGACTATACGGGAATCGCAAATCTAAGGCTTGCGTTCTGCTGTTTGTTGAACGGACATAAGGAGCTTTACGAACAAGCTCTTGCAGATGCGCAATTGGGAAATACCGATATCTTTGAAGATGATTTTGCAAAACGCAAAAGTATGAAGATGAACGGAAAGGAATTTACACAGGATGAAATAATTCTTATTAAGGCAAAGAATGATTTTGACTGCCTGAAATACGGGAATGTATTTCAGCGCCTTATTCAATTCGTAAATTCCGAAGCCGGGGCAGAATTGAAAGCAGAAGCATATCTTCTGATGGCAGAAAGCGCGCTTCTAACACAAAAGTACGATGATGCAATAAAATATATCGGTTCGGCAGATAAATTAATAACTGATAATTCAGGGTGGGCTTTGCCGAAAATTCTCTTTTTAAAATCACTTTTTGAGTACAAAAAAGGGAATTTTAGCCAGTCAGCGGAGTTTCTTGATAAAGCTTATGAGGAGAATGAACACGACTTTAAGGATGAAATAAACGCCTCTCTGAACAATTTAAGGAAGAAACTAAGTAAAAACCTTTAAATAGATGGTCTTTTTCACCATTTTAGGACGGTTTTAATTGATATTTTTTAAATATTTAGATAATTTTCCTCACTAAAAAAGTGTTATTAAGTTAATGAAAATTGCAGTTTTTGTCTCAGGAAGAGGATCGAATCTTAAAGCATTATTGGAAAAACTGCCTGAGAAAAAAATAAAGATTGCCGCTGTAATAAGTGATAAAATAAATTGCCCGGCTTTTGAGATTGCAAAAAAACATAATATCCAAATTTTTTCTGTGAACGGTTCTGCCGAAGAGAATTTTTCCTCTTATGCCCAGGTAATTGAAAAACTGAAAACAGAGAAAGTTGAACTGATTGTTCTTGCAGGTTTTCTGAAAAAAATTCCTGATAATTTCGTTGATGCTTTCTCCGGAAGGATAATTAATATTCATCCTGCTTTACTTCCTTCTTTCGGCGGAAAGGGTATGTATGGTTTGAATGTCCATACTGCCGTATTTAATGCAAATGCAAAAGTATCAGGGGCTACTATACATTTTGTGAATAAAGTTTATGACGATGGATTAATTATTGCGCAGAGGCCTGTGGATATTAGCAGGGCTTCTTCTCCTGAAGAAATTGCAGCAATGGTTTTGAATATTGAGCATGAACTTCTTCCTTTTATAGTTGAAAAATTTGCCGACGGCAAAATAATTGTTAATAATAACAAAGCGGAAGTTTTGGATTAGGAACGGAGTTTTATTGAAAAAATATGTTTTAATAAGCGTTTCGGATAAAACGAAAATTGTTGAGTTTGCAAGCAGCGTTGCGGCATTGGGATACGAAATTCTTGCTACGGGCAACAGCGCAAAAACGCTTAGAGAAAATAGCATAGCCACAACCGAAATTTCAGGCTTTACGGGCTTTCCCGAAATATTCTCGGGAAGAGTGAAAACTCTCAATCCAAAAGTATTCGGCGGCATTCTTATGCGCCGCGATAATGAAAAAGATAAAATTGAAGCCTCTGAAAATGATATTGCGCCTATCGATATCGTATGCGTCAATTTATATCCGTTCCCCGAAGTGGTTAACAGAACCGATATCAGTCTTGAAACAAAAATTGAGAATATTGATATCGGGGGGCCGAGTCTTATAAGGGCGGCTGCTAAGAATTATAAATTCGTATCGGTGCTTACCAACCCGTCGCAATACGATGGTTTTATTGCCGAAATGAAGCAGGGGGAAGTTTCAGCCTCAACGAGAGAAAAACTTGCTTCAGCGGCTTTTGCATATACATCTTATTATGATACTTTAATTGCGGACTTTCTTGAAGGCAGATTCCTCGGTGAAAAAACGGCATTAAGAATTAATGCAGAAATGATAAGCGCTTTAAGATATGGCGAGAACCCTCATCAAAAAGCTTGCCTTTACGGAAATTTTTCCGATTACTTTGAAGTTCTCGGCGGCAAGGAATTATCATACAACAATCTGGTAGATTTAACCACGGCTTTAAACCTTGTATATGATCTTGAAAGCAATTCGTGCGCAATAATAAAACATACAAATCCATGCGGCGCAGCTTCGGCGGGAAGTGCGGCCGAATCTTTTAAAAATGCTCTTGCATGCGATCCGGTTTCGGCATACGGCGGCATTGTAGCGTTTAACAGCGCTGTTGATGAGGATGCGGCTCAGAAATTGAATGAATTATTTCTTGAAATCGTAGTTGCCCCTGCATTTACGGAAAAAGCATTGGAATTATTACAGGCCAAGAAAAACAGAAGAATAATTAAGGTGTTACAGATGCCCGGAAAAGAAACATTGCAGATAAAAAATATACCGGGCGGGTATCTCGCGCAGGAAAACGATAATTCGGTTTTCGATAAAGAAAAAGTTAAGACGGTTACCGGAAGGAACTGCACAGACGGCGAACTGGAAGAACTGCAGTTTGCATGGACAGTCTGCAAGCATACTAAATCGAATGCCATTGTTTACACTAAGAATAAAATGGCTATCGGAGTTGGGGCGGGGCAGATGTCGCGCGTTGATTCGGCAAAAATCGGGGCGGCAAAAGCAAAAGAATTTTCACACGATCTTAAAGGGGCAGTTGCGGCTTCCGACGCTTTCTTCCCTTTTGCAGACGGATTGGAAATAATAGCCTCTCATGGAATTACTGCGGTTGTTCAGCCAGGCGGCTCTGTGAGAGATAATGAAGTAATTGAAGCGGCAAATAAATATAATATTGCCATGTTATTTACAGGAATAAGAAATTTTAAACATTAAGAGGAATTATGGGAATTTTTGACATTTTCTCCAGCGATGTCGCTATAGATCTTGGCACTGCCAACACCCTTATTTACGTGAAAGGCAAAGGAATTGTTTTAAATGAGCCTTCAATAGTTGCCTATGATAGAAACACGAAAAAGATTCTTGCCCTTGGCAACAAAGCTAAAGAGATGCAGGGAAGAGAACACAGGGAGATTAGAGTAACCCGCCCGATGAGGGACGGCGTAATAGCGGATTTTGAAATTGCTGAAGGAATGATAAAAGCTTTTATAAAGCAGGTATCGAGCGGCGGAATGGCGAGTAAAAGGATTATAATTGCCGTGCCGAGTGGAGTTACCGAAGTTGAAAAAAGAGCTGTCCGCGATGCGGCGGAACACGCAGGCGCAAAAGAAGTGCATTTGATTGCCGAACCGATGTCGGCCGCCATTGGCATTGGCGTTGACGTTGAAGCCCCTGTCGGGAATATGATAATCGATATCGGCGGCGGAACTACCGAAATTGCCGTTATCGCTCTTGCTGGAATTGTAAATGAGGAATCAATACGAATTGCCGGCGATGAAATGAATAATGCAATTATGCAGTTCTTCAAAAAGAATTATAATTTATTAATCGGCGAAAGAACCGGCGAATCGATTAAATGCGAAGTGGGCTCCGCCGTGCCTCTGAAAGAGGAAGTAACTATCCAGGTTAAAGGAAGAGACCTTGTAGGGGGCATTCCGAAAACGGCTGAAGTCAGCTCAGTTGAAATTAGAGAAGCGCTGAACGAAAATATATCTCAGATGATTGAAGCAATAAAACAGACTTTAGAAAGAACGCCTCCTGAACTTTCAGCCGATATTCTTGACCGCGGCGTTATGCTTACAGGCGGCGGCGCTCTTCTTAAAGGACTTGACGAAAGAATCAGAATGGAAACTAACCTTCCAGTACACGTTGCCGATGATCCTCTTACGGCTGTTGTCAGGGGAGCCGGCAAAGCAATTGATAATATTAATAAATACTCCAAGGTATTCATTCGTAAAAGAACTTATTGATGCTTAAAATTATTAAAAAAATTACGGCTGAGTTTAAAGAATATATTCTACTTGTAGTTTTGTTGCTTGTTAGCCTGTCATTCCTTTCCAACAGTAATAAACCTCAATTGAAGAGACTTCAAGCGGTTGCATTCGGAAATTTTGCATTTGTTAATTCCATATTCTCAAGTATCGGCGATTTGTTCGCTCTTTCCAGCGATTTAAAGGAAATGAAAAGACAGAATGCCGAGCTGATGCTGAGGCTTGATTTGCTCCGTCAATACGAAGCGGAAAATTCGGAACTTAAAAGCATGATGCAGCTTAGAGATTCGGTTAAATATTCATTAAAGCCGGCGACAATAATCTCGAAGCTTACTGCAAGCCTTCAATCAAATTTTATTATTAATGCGGGAAAGAATGATGGAATTGAAACCGGAATGCCCGTGATAAGCTCTTACGGGCTTATCGGCATTATTTCGGATACCGATTCCGATTTCTCCGTTGTGAAAACAATTAAGAACGCTTCTCTCAATATTGCGGTTACCGACCAAAGGAGCAGAGTTAACGGTATCCTTTCGTGGGACGGGCAGAACGTCGTGATAAGAAACGTTCCCGCTACTTATGATATTCAATCGGACGATATTTTTTCCACTTCGGAATTCAGCACAATTCTTCCCCCCTCGATTCCGGTGGGGAAGGTTTTAAAAGTGAAAACAAATGCTGAAGGATTGATGAAAGATGTATTCATTGGGCCTTTTACCGATTTTCACTTTGTAAAAAATATTTTTGTAGTCAAACTCGTTTTCAGTAAACAGGTAGATAATTTAGAATTGAATCTTTTGAAGAATAAATAATAATGCAAATTAAATTTATAAAACCATTTTTATTCTTTGTTCCTGCAATTATACTGCAGCTTGTTTTTGTGCCTCTTATTGCAATTGAAAATGTCGTCCCCGATCTGATTACTATTGTGCTTGTTTATTCGGTTCTTAATACAGGACAGTTTTACGGCACAATACTGGGATTCATATTCGGGTTCCTATTCGATTTTATTTCGGGAGGCGTGCTCGGCAGCGCAATGTTTTCAAAAACTCTTGCAGGATTTTTAACGGGGTACTTTTTCAACGAGAATAAAATTGAGTATTATACAGGCACTTATCTATTTGTAGTAATTGTGATGGTAATATCTACTATCGATTCGATTATTTATACATCGCTTTCCGCATCGGTTACTAAATCACTGGTTGTCCTTTTGCTTTTTTCCGGTTTACTGCCGGGGGCATATACTTCGGTGATCAGTTTGCCTTTTGTCATCTTCAGAAAAAAAAGTGAAATTGAATAATGGAAATCGCCACAGGTTCAATATTAAGAAAAAGGATTATCTTTTTCATAATTACAGCTTTTTTTGCAATAGCTGTTATGAACCTTTTCTATATGCAGATAATTCAGGGAAGAAGGTTCTCGGAACAGTCAAATGAAAACAGCGTTAAACCTGTGCCTCAGACCGCCCCGCGCGGTTTATTCTACGACCGCTTTCTGAGGGTGATGGTGGGGAACAGGCCTTCTTTTTCAATCCAGATTATCCCTGCCGAATATAAAAACCGTTCCCTTGATTCTCTGATTGAAAATGTGCTTGAACTTCCTTACGGACATATATCGGAAATTCTTAAAGATACTACGCAGTACAGCAGATTTATTCCCCGCAAAGTTAAAAGGGATGTCGATTTCAAAGCTATTGCCTGGTTTGAGGAAAACCAGAGTAAACTGCCCGGTGTGCATTACGTTATGGAAACTCTGCGCGATTATTCGTTCGGGGTAAACGGCGTACATATGTTCGGGTATATTAAGGAAATTTCGCAGGAATACCTTCAAAAGCATAAAGACGAATATACTATCGGGGATAATATAGGCAACAACGGACTTGAAAAATCGTATGAACAGCTTATCAGGGGAGATAAAGGACTTCAATATATGCTTGTGGATGCCCGTCAGAAAACGATAGGCCGATACAAGGAAGGCAAGGAAGATAAACCGACAAAAAAGGGAAATGATCTGGTACTATCAATAGACAGGGATGTTCAGAAAATTGCCGAGGAAGCTTTTAAAGACAGAAGGGGCGCAGTTGTTGCAATTGAGCCGGAATCAGGGGAAATAATCGCATTTGTAAGCGCTCCGCAATATGATTTAAGCCAGTTCTCAACCGTAGTTTCAAAAGAAGACTGGGATAAATTGAATACCGATGAAGCCAAGCCTCTTTTTAACAGAGCTACAATGTCGGCTTTTTCTCCCGGTTCAACTTTCAAAATGATTGCCGCAATAGCCGCGCTTGAAGAAGGGATAATTACAACAGATACCAAATATAATTGTTCAGGTTCATTCACTTTCGGCAATAAACAATTTGCCTGCGAACATGTTCATGGTACCGTAAATGTTGAAACTGCAATTGAAAAATCGTGCAACGTATTTTTCTATAATTTAATTCTTAAACTCGGGCTCGATAAATGGTCGGAGTATGCCGCTAAATTCGGATTCGGCCAGAAAACTTCTGTGGATATCGGCGAAGAAACAAAAGGCATTCTTCCAAGCGAAGAATATTACAATAAAAGATATGGCCCGCATGGCTGGACTAAAGGGTTCCTTGTAAGTCTCGGCATCGGACAGGGGGAATTAAACGTCACCCCGATTCAACTTGCTAAATATGTTTCCCTGCTTGCAAATTACGGGCAGTCTGCCGAGCCTCATTTTCTGAAAGGGTATTTTAATAAAGATGACGGCAGTTTTGTCCCTGCCCAGATTCATAAAATTCAGCTTAATATAAGCAGATCTACTTTTGATATTATACGCAAAGCAATGTATAATGTAGTAAACGGGGGAGGAACTGCCACTTCAATTAAATTACCGAATATCGAAGTAGCAGGAAAAACTGGAACAGCCCAAAATCCGCACGGTAAACCGCATTCGCTGTTCCTTGCATTCGCCCCTTACGATAATCCTAAAATTGCAATTGCAGTCATGGTGGAAAATGCAGGATACGGCTCAACAACGGCAGCTCCCATTGCGCGTGATATGATCAAAGCTTATCTTGATAAAAACAATTTAAATAGCGATCCATCGCAGATAAAAGAAATAGTAAAGGCGGCTAATTGAAGATTAATTATAAACTGCAGGATAAATTCGATTTGTTGATTTTTATTCCTATGGTAATTCTTATCGGCTTTGGCCTGCTGGCAATTTATTCTTCTACAATCAACCACCCTAAAGCAGGGGGTAATTTTGAAAAACAGCTTATTTTTTCAATTGCTTCAATTTTAATCTTTTTTATTATTTATTTTCTGCCCCAGCAGTCGTTTAAATTCTTTTCTATTCCTACTTATCTTGTTTCATTGTTTTTTCTTGTAGCGGTACTCGCTGTTGGAAGAACAGTATATGGCGCAAAAAGCTGGTTCGGAATAGCAGGTTTCGGGTTTCAGCCTTCCGAACTTGCCAAACTGGGGACGATTCTTTTTCTGGCTTACTGGCTCAGCTTTAAACCGAGGGATATAAATAATATTAAGGATATCGGGCTCTCGTTGATGATCGGTTTTATACCGGTTATGCTGATTATGCTTGAACCGGATACAGGAACATCAATTGTGTTTTTCTTTATTACTCTAAGCCTGGTTTTCTGGAGCGGGATAAGCCTGTTCGGGTTGTTTGTGGTGTTATCTCCCGGAGTTTCCATATTTGCTTCAATACTCGGCCTCCCTTATTTTATCGGCGCGCTTATTCTTATTGTTGTTGCTCTTTTTATATTTAAAAGAGATTTATTTAACAGCGCGACTATCTTTGTAATTAATCTTTCAACGGGATTCTTTTTCGACTACGCATATAAAGTTTTAAAACCGCACCAGCAGATGAGGATTACCACTTTTATGGATCCGTTTGCCGATCCGCGTGGAACCGGTTATAACGCTATTCAGGCTAAAGTTGCAATAGGATCGGGCGGGTTATTTGGAAAAGGTTTTATGCAGGGGAATCAGACTCAGTTGAGGTTTATTCCTGAACAATGGACTGACTTTATTTTCTGCGTTATTGGAGAAGAATTTGGATTTATTGGAAGTTTAATAGTTATTATCTGCTTCCTTATAATATTCTACAGGCTGCTAAAGCTCGCTTCGCAATCCAAGGATGCTTTTACAAGCCATGTAGTGATCGGCATTTTAACTCTGCTGTTCGTCCATTTTGCCATAAATATAGGAATGAATGTCGGCGTAACGCCTGTTATTGGACTTCCTCTTCCGTTTTTAAGTTACGGCGGAAGTTCTCTTTTAATGAATATTGTAATGATTGGCATAGTTATGAATTTCTACAGAAACCGAAAACAACACACATAAAATTATGACAGCAAAAGAAAAATTAGACAAAAGAACATCCAGAGGATTACATATCTGCGTCGGGTTGGATACCGACATCAATAAGATTCCGAAGCATCTCTTATCATCCGATGACCCGGTTTATCAGTTTAATAAGGGAATCATCGAAGCCACTTCAGGAGCAGCAGCGGCATATAAAATTAATTTTGCGTTCTATGAATCCGAAGGTGAAAAGGGCATGGAAGCCCTTAAAAGAACTATCGGATTGATTCCAGAAGATGTGCTTACAATCGGCGATGCTAAAAGAGGCGATATTGGCAATACGTCAGAAATGTACGCAAAATCGGTTTTTGATCATTTCGGATTTGACGCTATTACTCTTAGCCCTTATATGGGAGTTGATTCGTTAAAACCTTTCCTTGACTACAAAGAAAAGTTAAGTTTTGTATTGGCGTTGACTTCGAATCCGGGAGCGTGCGATTTTGAAAAGCTGGCGCTGCAGGGCGGAGATTATCTTTTCCAAAGAGTAATATCGGTTTTTGCACAATCCGATAAAACCGGTAATTGCGGTTTTGTATTCGGAGCTACAAAACTTGACGAACTTAAAGATAATGTCAAAATCTTTAATGGAGCTCCTGTTCTACTGCCCGGCGTAGGGGCGCAGGGAGGCAGTCTGGAAGAAGTTGTTAAAGTATTTGAAAGCGCCGGGCATAATTCTTATATTATTAATGTAAGCAGAGCGCTTATTTATGCCGATTCCACCGGGCAATTTGCGCCGGTTGTTAAAAAGACGCTTGAAAACTATAATAAAATAATTACAGAAATAAAAGAATCGGTATAGATTTTTTTAAATATAAATGTTATTTTGATCGTGGGAATAGATCATCTAATTAATCATTTCAGTAAGTGAAAGAATAAGAGGCGATTGTGAACCACAGCTCAAAAATTTTTGAAAAAGAAATATATGAGCTTTGGAAAAAACGCAATTCACTGCCTGCGCTCAGTTCTGTAAGCGGCGATGACATTTCCATTATCGATCCGGGTGTTCAAAACAACGATTTAGCCGGCCCTGATTTTAAAAATGCACGCATAAGAATCGGGAACCTTACTTTTGTAGGGGACATTGAGATCGACTCTAATTATGTCGATTGGAAACTTCATGGACACAATATTGATTCTAAATATAATAAAGTTGTGCTCCACGTTGCTCTCTATAACCATAATAATCAACCTTATGTATATACCAAAGACGGCAGAAAAGTGCCTAGCGTTATTCTTAGCGAATTTCTTCCAAAAGATTTTGATAATTCAAACATCCCGGATATTGAAGAAGAGGAAGACAACTCTCAGCATCTTAAATGCGGTTTGTCCTGTTCCGCTGTTTCAAAAGATGATAAATTGAAATTCATATCGAAACTGGGAGTTGAAAGGTTTAAGAAGAAATGTACTAAGATATATTCCCGTCTTAAAGAATTGAAATATCTTGAAGAACTTCACGCAAAAGAACCCGTAATTACATATGATTTAGCTCCTGCATTTAACGAGCGGGTTTTTGTTCATTCCGATTTTCATATTAAAGAGCTTTGGGAACAGCTTTTTTACGAATTGATTTTTGAAGCGCTCGGCTATTCAAAGAACAAGGCGGTTATGCTTGGCCTGGCTCAGAATGCCAATATCGGTTTCTTTAAATCGCTTAAGAAAGAAGGCGATTTTGTTGAAACGGCGGAATCGGTATTTTATAATATCAGCGGTTTAATTCCACAGAATGGAACTAACTCCGATTCCGTTATTTCGGAATATACCAATTCTATGAAGCTTAAATGGGAAACCATAAAACATTCATACGACAGCCGCTATTTTGACGAAACCCAATGGCATTTCTTCCGCATAAGGCCGCAGAATTTCCCCACTGTCAGAATTGCGGGGGGCGCAAGAATTCTGAAAAAATTATTAAAAGATGATTTGATTGCTGTAATAATAAAGAAAATTGAAGAAATTCATAACCTGAATGTGCTGATCAATTCTCTAAGGTCAATCTTTGTAATTAAATCGGAAGGATTCTGGCGCCATCATTACGTCTTTAATGAAACAGCCGGGAATGAAGTAAAATATTTCGTCGGCTCTTCGCGAGCAGATGAAATACTTGTGAATGTGGCACTTCCTTTTTTCTCGGTTTATTTCGATGTATTCGGTAAAAAGGATTTGTCGAAGAAAGTCTTTACGTTATACAACAGGTTTAATCAAAATTCGGAAAACAAGATAATTCATGAAATTGCGCGCGATCTTGAACTGGACGATAAAATCCATTTTACGGTTTATTCGCAGGGAATGACAGAACTGTTCCGAAACTATTGTTCAAAAAGCAAATGTCTTGAATGTGATATCGGGAAGATTGTGTTTAATTAAAAGTCTGGTCGTTTTTCTTATTTATTTCATCCCTTATTTTAGCCGCCCTTTCATAATCCTCTTTTTCAATAGCATCGCGAAGCTGATCCTGCAATGAAGCAATTCTTATATCCGAATGCTTTGATGAAGTATCTTCCTCGTTCAATTCTTCAATTTCGTCGTCGGGCAGGTCTTCAAATTCTTCTTTCGGTTCCTTAGGCTCTTCGCTCGAAGGTACAAAAGACGCAATTTCCATCACCTTTTCGGTGATGTAGATCGGAACTCCAAGTCTAACGGCGACTGCAATTGCATCGCTCGGCCTTGAATCCACTTCGTTTGTCATTCCTGAAATTTCGAACAGAATTTTTGCGAAGAAAGTGTTATCGCGCAAATCTGTAATAACCACTTCATTTACAATTGCATGAAGGTTTTTTATCACATTCGCTAAAAGATCGTGCGTTAAAGGTCTAGGAGGTTTAATTCCTTCAAGCTCTAATGCGATGGATTGCGCTTCATAAGCTCCGATTATTATGGGAATTCTTCTAATTCCATACATCTCCTTCAGCAGAAGGGCGTAAGCGCCCCCTGCCGAAGGGCTTGATGATAACCCTAATATTTCTAACTGTATTTTATCCAATTATCCTGCTTTCACTTTCTTTATTTCTTCTATCAATGCGGGAACAATTTCAAACATGTCCCCTGTAATTCCGTAATCGGCCGCCTGAAAAATAGGCGCGTCTTTATCTTTATTAATAGCAACAATGTATTTTGAGGAACGCATACCTGCAAGATGCTGAATTGCGCCCGAAATTCCTATTGCAATATAAAGAGTAGGGGAAACAGTTTTACCCGTCTGTCCTACCTGTTCGCTATGTGGCCTCCAGCCTGAATCGACAATTGCACGCGATGCCCCGGTTGCAGCTCCGAGCACATTTGCAAGGTCTTCAACAAGCTTAAAATTCTCAGGAGCTTTAATGCCTCTTCCCCCCGATACAATTATATCGGCTTCAGCAACATCAAGCTTTTCATCTGCTTTTTTTATCTCGCAGACCTTGACAGCTAAGTCAACCGAAGGAACATCAATTATTTTAATTTCAGCCGGTTGATTCTCCGGTTCTCCCGCAGGGAAAACATTCGGGCGAAGCGTAAGAATTTTTACGCTGCTTGTAATTTTAAGGTCTTCAATAGCTTTTCCTGCAAAAACCGGACGGCTTGCAATTAAGTCGCCGCCTTCCGGGTCAATTGCTATAACATCCATTGCAATTCCGGCATCAACCTTAGCGGCAATATGCGGAGCGATATCTTTGCCCATTGCCGTATTTGCAAAAAGGATAATTCCCGCTCCCGATTCAATAATATGTTTGGATGCAAGTTCTGTATATGCCTTTGGAGCATAAACCTGAAGATCGTTGTGTTTATAAAAATAAACGGTTTTAATTCCGTAGTTTCCAAGTTTTTCTATATTTTCAACATTAGAACCGAAAATGAGAGCTTCAGCTTCAGCTCCTGTTTTTCCGGCTAATGAAGAGGCCATTCTTGCAGCTTCAAATGAAGATTTTTTTATCTGCCCGTCTCTCTGTTCGACGAATACTAATATTTTATTTGCCATAATTTTTCCCTTAAATAACCTTAGCTTCTTCTTTTAATAAACGCACTAACTCGGGAACTGCCGAAGCGTCGGAACCTATAATTTTACCTGCCTGTTTTGAGGCTGGTTTTTTCATTTTTATTACTTCAACGTAGTTTGCCGCCTGAACCGCCGGTTTTTCTTCTATTGTTTTCTTTTTAGCCGCCATAATCCCTTTTACGGAAGCATAACGGGGTTCATTCAAACCTTTCTGGGTTGTTATTACTGCCGGAAGGTAGGTTTCAATTATCTCTTTTCCTCCCTCAATTTCTCTCTCTGCCGTAATTTTATTCCCTTCAAGTTTAAAACCGACTACAACGCTTACACAATTATAATTCAACAATTCGGCAGTCATCTGCCCGACAACTGAATTATCATAATCTACTGATTGTTTTCCCATAAAAACTAATTCGGCATTCTGAGTTTTTATTTCTTCGGCCAGAGCTTTAGCCGCCGATAATGAGTCTCTGTAGTTCGTATCTTTCAACAATACGGCATTGTCTATGCCCATTGCAAGAGCTTTACGCAAAGTTTCTTTATTGGTCTCGCCGCCAAGGCTTATAGCTATAACTTCGCCTCCCTGGGCTTCTTTCGTTTTTAAAGCTTCTTCAATAGCAAATTCATCGTACGGGTTTACAACATAAATTACACCGGATGGGTCTATTGTTTTGCCGTCGGCGCCAATGTTGATTTTTGCTGCTGTATCGGGAACATGGCTAACGCAGACTGCTATTTTCATCTATCCTCCTATTTTTTTCAAAATTCGGTGAAAAGATATAAATGAAATGCATAAAATACAAAGATGAAGGAATTATTTTCGTTTTGAATCCATTTTTATAAATTATTTGTGTAAAAAATAGGTTTTATGTCGGAAGAAAAAACAAAGCAATTTTCAGAAGCTGATGAGGAAATCGAATCGGTAGTCGGGCTCCCTTTTAAGGTTATTTTATTCAATGACGACTGGCATTCGTTCGATGAAGTAATTAATCAGTTGATTAAAGCAGTTCGTTGCCCTTTCGAAAGGGCGCGCGATTTTGCATTTGAGGTACATGTTAAAGGGAAAGCGTGCGTTTATAGCGGAGATTTGCAGAAATGCCTTAAAGTTTCATCAATTCTAGAGGAAATTGCACTCCACACACAGGTGGTTTCGTAATAATATCGGGTTTTAATTATAAATTTTCCTTATTTTATTCATATAAGTTATAATTGAATTTCAAAAAAGGCTGTTAAATTTTAGGGCTAAACCGTATATTTGATGATTGTTTATAATAAATAGAAAGTAAAAAATTATGCAAATTGGACTTGTAGGACTGCAATTTTCGGGAAAAACAACACTTTTTAATACTCTGGCTAATGTTGAAACCGTTCAGGGACAGCAGGCCAAAGAGGAAGCGACCATTGAAGTAGTTAAAGTGCCCGATACCAGACTGGATGAATGCACGAAAATATTTAATCCTAAAAAACAGATTAATGCTACTATTGAGGTTTTCGATACGCCCGGATTGAAAATGAGTGAAGACGGAAAAGTAAAAATAACCTCTGCTTTTTTAAATAACGTAAAAAATAATGATGCGCTTTTTTATGTAGTTAGGCAATTTGAAGAAGAATCGGTTTCTCATCCGATGAATAAGATTGACCCGGTAAGAGATATTCAGTTCCTTGAAACGGAATTTCTTCTCTCAGATTTGGCATTCCTTGAAACAAGACTTGAAAAACTACAGAAGGAAATTCAAAAAAACAGGGATGAGAAACTGAAAAGGGAACTGCCGGTCATTGAAAAATGCTTTGCGCACGTGGAAAAAGAACTTCCTATCCGTTCGCTCGGGCTTGATGAGAACGAGGTGAAACTTCTTTCGGGGTACCAGATATTGACTTTAAAACCTCTCGGAATAGCAATTAATTTTGATGAGAAATCAATTGCCGGAGCCGAAAAATATATTAACAGTATAAAAAGCGGACTTGAGAAAAGTCATGCGCAGATTATTCCTTTCTCTGCAAAGATAGAAAATGAGCTTGCGCCTCTTTCAGAAGAAGACAGGCAAGCGTTCATGAGCGATTACGGAATAACAGAATCGGCGTTATCTAAAATTCTGCGCACTTCTTACGAACTTCTCGGCCTTCAGTCATTTTTCACAGTCGGAGAAGATGAATGCAGGGCATGGACAATAAAGAAAAATTATACGGCTCAGCAGGCGGCGGGCGTAATTCATACCGATTTTTTTAATAAGTTCATCCGCGCCGAAGTTGTACATTATAACGATTTTATAAAACAAGGTTCGTTTGCAAAATGTAAAGAAGCCGGCATGTGGAGGCTTGAAGGAAAAGAATACATTGTTAAAGACGGGGATATACTTAATATCCGCCATAATTAATTTTATAAGGAGAACATTATGCCTAAGACAGCTATTGAAGGACTATCGCCCAAATTAGTTTGGGAAAGATTTTATGAAATAAGCCAAGCGCCGCGTCCTTCAAAACAGGAAACTAAAATAAGGGAATACTTAAAACAGTTTGCAGCATCAAGAAATCTAAATTTTAAAGAAGACGAAACGGGCAACATTGTTATAAAAATACCTGCTTCAAAAGGGTTTGAAAACGCCCCGGTTGTAATTCTGCAAGGGCATGTTGATATGGTATGCGAAAAGAATAAAAACACAGTGCATGACTTTGAAAACGATCCGATTAAACTTATCCGAGACGGAGATTGGATTAAAGCGGACGGAACTACTCTGGGGGCAGATAACGGCATCGGCGTTGCCGCCTCTCTTGCAATAGCGGAAGATAATTCCTTTGTTCACGGGCCTCTTGAAGTATTATGCACTGTTGATGAAGAAACAGGTTTAACAGGCGTAAATAACCTTCAGCCCGGTTTTATTGAAGGAAGAATGCTTCTTAACCTTGACGCCGAAGAAGACGGCGCTTTCTATGTCGGGTGCTGCGGCGGGCAGGATTCGATGGGAGTTTTGCAGATAAATTATGAAACCGGAAATAAAAAATTTAAAGCATATAAACTACTATTCGGCGGTTTGAAAGGAGGGCATTCTGGAATTGATATCAATACCGGAAGAGCTAATGCAATTAAACTTTTAGCCCGCTTTCTTAATAAACTCGATTTTGAATACCGGATTACAGATATGACCGGCGGTTCAAAAAGAAACGCAATTCCGAGAGAATCGGAAGTTGAAATTTTCTTTGATGAAAAAAATGAAAAAGAAATGAACAACTGCATTGAAGAATTTATTGCTGACTATTTGAAAGAATATAAGAAAAACGACGGCGGGCTTAAAATTGAACTTGTAAAAAAAGGGAAAGAATCTGAAAAGGTATATTCGGCTGATTTTACGAAAAAACTGATTAATACGCTTCTTTCTTTACCGCATGGGGTGATTGCTATGAGTCCCGATATTGAAGGATTGGTTGAAACTTCTACAAATCTGGCTACAGTAACTGTTGAGAATGATAAATTGAGAATCGGAACGAGCCAGAGAAGCTCTATTGAAAGCGCGAAACATTTTGTAACTGCTTCTGTTAAAGCGGTATTTGAGCTTGCCGGCGCGGAGGAAATTGCAATTGGCGACGGTTACCCGGGCTGGCAACCCGATATGCAGTCGGCTCTTTTAAAAACAGGGAAAAAAGTCTTCGCAAAATTATTCGGAAAGGAACCGGAAGTTAAAGCCATTCATGCGGGGCTGGAATGTGGAATACTCGGCGGAAAATATCAGGGGCTTGATATGATTGCATTCGGCCCTACAATTCAAGGCGCTCATTCGCCTGATGAGAAAGTAAACATTCCCGATGTTGAAAAATTTTACAGCCTGCTTAAGGAATTTCTTTCAGCCGCAGCAGGCAAATAAAGAAATAAGCTCTTCATCGGAATAATATAATATTTATTAACTCATAGCGGTGATTATATGAAGAAAAGCGTACCCTACTTTAATGCGCCGAAAATATTCTCAGTCCAAGACATGGTTCTGCAATCTGCCGATAAATACTCGTTAAAAATTGCGCTTGAGGACTTGAACAACACGCCGATACAAAAAGTTACTTACCGTCAGCTTCTTGATTTTATTCTGCATTTTGGTTCTGCATTGAAAGAACTTGGCATCAAAGAAGGCTCACATATTGCTCTAATCGGCGAGAACAGAGTGCAGTGGTCAATAAGTTATTTAACCTGCATGTGCTTTAACTATGTAGTAGTGCCGATTGATAAGAACCTGACATCCAATGAAATACTGAATATTATCCATGAATCGGATTCGGAAGCGATTATATTTTCGGAATCTTTTTCATCGCTTTTATCAGAAGGGCATATAGCCTTAAAAAGGCTAAAACATTTTATATGCATGGATAAAACCGGCGTTGAAAAGAACTTTTTCTATATGCTTGATCTGATTGAGAAAAGCAGTCTTACAAAAATTCAGGACCTGCCCCGCGTAAATCCTGAAGAAACGGCTATAATAATATATACGTCGGGCTCGCTCGGAAGGGCAAAAGGAGTAATGCTTACACAGAGAAATCTGGCTTCGAACCTTATGGACATGGTAAGTATGATTTTTATAGATAAAGAAGACCGTTTCTTATCGGTTCTTCCAATGCATCACACTTATGAATGCACATGCGGCATGCTGTGCCCGTTATTTTCAGGCGCATCGGCTCATTATGCCCGTTCTCTGAAGACTGTTGTGGACGATATGCAGAAAGTTAAACCGTCGGTTCTTCTCGGAGTGCCTTTGTTATTCGATAAGATGTTCAAACGGATAAGCAAAGCTATAAAAGAAGATAAAGTGAAGAATATTATAATACCGCCTTTGGTAAGGCTTACCGATATTGCATTGAAAGTCGGTTTTAAAAGCGTTAAAAAGAAAATATTTCACGAGATGCACGAAAGGTTCGGAGGAAATATCCGCATGTTCATTGCGGGCGGAGCCGCTCCCGATCCGCTTGTTGCAAAAGGGCTGGAAAATTTCGGGTTTACATTTATTCAGGGATATGGTTTAACGGAAACATCTCCTATACTTGCATTAAACCGTCTTCATCATTACAAACATGATGCCGCCGGCGAACCGCTTCCGAATGTGAAGCTGAGAGTAAATAATCCCGATGATAACGGTTCCGGTGAAATATGGGCTAAAGCTCCAAGCGTTATGAAAGGTTATTATAAAAATGAGAAACTGACTAATGATGCGTTTGAAGACGGATGGTTTAAAACGGGGGATGTAGGATTTATAGACAATGAAGGTTTTCTTCACATAAACGGAAGAAAGAAAAATGTAATTATTTCCAAAAGCGGAAAAAATGTCTTCCCGGAGGAAGTTGAAGATATTTTAACCCGCAGTCCATTTGTTCTTGAGTGTATTGTTTCTGGAGAGGAGGACAGCAAGCAGGGGGAAATTATTGCAGCCCAGATTGTTGTTGATGCCGAAGCTTTTATTGAATTATCTGAGACGCAGAATGTTAAGATTACAGAAGAACTGATTAAAAAGACAATCGCCGAGGAAATTGAAAAAGTGAATAAACAGCTTGCCTCGTACAAACAGATTAAGAAATTTGTAATCAGAGAGCGTGAATTTGAAAAGACTACAACGCAGAAAATTAAAAGATATTTGATTAATAATGGAAATTAGCTAAAAAAAGAGGCTTAAGCCTCTTTTTTTTATTAGCGGAATAATTTTTTATCCCGCCGTTAAACTAAACGAAGCATGCCCATTTTAACTTTTACTACAACTTTTTTAATCTTCGACGATTCCTCGAAAATTGTTCCCGGCATATGAGCGTCCTGCGGGAATGCAATAATAAAATTGTCTTTCGTGAATTTTAAATAATCACCTTCTCCTTCATGGAGCGAACAGTCTTTTTCATCGTTGTAATTCTGGATTGTTTTCAATGAATCAATGTTTGCATATCCGAAGTTCTCTACCCCGTCAACAATAAATTGAATATCGACATATTTTCTATGGGCTTCCCATTTACATTCCGATATGTTTTTAGTCATATAATCCGAAACTATGACAAATATCTCATTTCCGTCAACCTCATATTTCCCCGGTTCGAATTTGCTGAAATCATTTGAAAGGAGATATTCAAAAGCAGTTGAAAAACGGGTGTTAAGAGAATAATAATTATGGCAGTTTGTTATTGAATCAATTATCATTTTGTCCCCGGTATTTATTTGGTTTTTCCGTAAATTCCATTTTTCTCATAAACCGAATTAATTGTAAGGTTAATTTTAGGAATAATTAAAATTAACCACAAGGATGCCATAAGGCATATTATGCCTCCAGCCATTAAAGCAGCCGGAGCGCCGAACGATTCGGCGAAACCGCCTATCAGCAGACTGCCCACCGGCATAGTTCCCATAAAGGACATCGTATAAAAGCTCATTACCCGTCCTCTCATATTATCATCTATAATTGTCTGGATAATTGTATTGCTCGACGCTGTCTGCGACATTATGCTGTAACCGGCAATAATAACAAGTATTTGAGAAACGGCGTAATTCTGCGAAATAGAAAATCCGACTAATGTAATTGAAAATACCAGCGCATTAATTGCAATTATTTTCGGCAGGCCGATAAGGTTTTTTCTGGAAGCGAGCATTAGAGCCCCAATCAATGCTCCGAAGCCGATTCCTCCCATTAAAAATCCCATTGTATGGGCTCCGCCATTCAATATGGTTTTGGCATAGATAGGCATTAAAACCATATACGGCGTACCGAAAAGGCTTATAACCGCAATCATTATCAATAAAGACCTTACAGGAGCAAAATTCCATGTATAGATGAAACCTTCTTTAATACTTTTTAATAATCCGGTTTCTTTTGCTTCAACTTTTTTCTTCGGGGTTATCTTCATAGAATAGAGCGCAATAATAACGCCAGTGTAACTAACGGCATTTATCAGAAAACAGACCGATTCTCCGAAACCGGCAACTATGAGCCCCGCGACTGAAGGGCCGATTAAACGCGCCGAGTTGAACATAAGGGAGTTTAATGCGATAGCATTGCCGAGGTCTTCCTTATTCTCAACCATCTCAACAACGAATGACTGCCTTACAGGGGCGTCGAAACCGTTCAAAATTCCGAGGAGAGTGTTCAATGCAATAATATGCCATATATGAATGATGCCGCTTATATTCAAAACAAATAATAAAAGCGCTTGAAACAGGAAAAGTGTTTGTGTTGCAATCAGAATTTTCTGCCTGCTTACTTTATCCGAAAATGCGCCCGCCAAAGGAGAAAGGAAAAAAGTGGGGAATAAAGCTGCAAAACTTGAAATGCCGAGCAGAAGGGGTGAGTTTGTTAGCCTGTAAACAAGCCATCCTACCGCCACCTGCTGCATCCACGTCCCGATTAATGAAACTATCTGCCCTCCGAAAAACAGCCTGTAATTCCTGTATTTCAGAGTCCGTATGGTATTGGCGGAAATAAGATTATCTAATATGCCGGGAAGTTTCAAATCTTTTTCTTAATTAAATTACAATATAAATAATAATCCTGCCGAAAGTATATAAAAGCTATTGTCTATTTCGTCCTGGCTCGGCACTTTCATTTTGCCGAGAAATACATATTTAATATCGCCTGTAAGCATAACATTCCCGAGGGAAAGCTGTACTCCCGCTCCGAAGTGGTAACCTAGTTCCTGATCGGTTTCACTTCCGCCCCCGGTAATATTTACAGTCGTTTTATAATTAAGCCAGTCAAGGCCGCCGCATGCATAAACAAAAGGCAAAGGGTAATAAAGGGCTGAAACGGAAACAGGGTATTTCTGCACCTTAATTAAGTCATCGTAATATTTCTCTTCACCGTAGTGGATTGCGGCTTCAACGCCGAACATCAGGAAGTTGAGCCTTGCAGCTCCGCCGTAAAGGAACGAACCTTTCTCTGCATCCTTTACTTTATAATATCCGACCTGAGGGCCGACTGCAAAAGACTGAGCCTTGCTTACGGAGAATGTGAATAAAACAAGAACCGATATTAATATTATCCTTTTCATAATTTACCTCATTTATGGTTAATTACTCTGCCGGGTTTTGAATAATTCTGTATTTCGCTTTATCTGCTTGATGTGTATTTCGAGATGTTCCGTATATATTTTAAGAAGATTATCGAGAGTCAGTTTCCCTCTTTCAGGATGGATAATAAAATTATCCCAGACGTTTTCATCGAGGATCAAAAAAAGGAAATAATTATTCATTCTTAGAATTTTAATAAGGGCTAGTGAAACTGCCAGATCGCATTCCTGATATTTAAGCAGTTTTGCCCACAAATCCTGGTCGTATAATTCAACCCTGCTTCCCGATTCGGCAATGGCTTTTCTAAAACGCAGGTTTGAATTGCATTCTGCATCGGATAAATGCATTATTATTTCAGCGATGCTCCATTTGTCTTCCGAAGGTTTATAGTAGAGAACTTCTTTGCTTAAATCCTTTACCTGCGAAGCAAGCCCGTCATAACCGTTAAAATATGATTGAAGTAATTCTTTTCTTGTCATTTTTCCGCAATCAGAAGTTAATAAATTTCTTTTCGGCCTCTTTTAGATTTTCAATTTTGCCGAGGTCGATAAAATCCGTTTCCGAATGATCAAAATAAGCAATTGGATAGTCTCCGGCAATCGATAAATAAAAATCTATTATCGAAAATACTTCTTGAGGAGGGAAGAAGCGAAATATTTTTCTGTTTACCGTATGAATTCCGCTGAATGCAAATCTACGGAGTCCGCCGGCAGGAGTGCGCGTAATTTTTTTTTCTCCTGTTTTAATATTCTCCCAGCCGCAAAGTAATTTTTCCTCGTCAAATAGAAAGTAACGGGACGATTCTCTCTCCTGCACCGCAAGCGTTGCGGTAAAACCGTTTTGAATAAAAAATCCATAAATGATTTTATGCTAATGCCGGATAAAATATCAACGTTATGTATAAGAAAATTTTCTTCCTTAAGAAAGGCAGAGGCTTTTTTAAATCCTCCTCCTGTATCAAGCAGTAAATTCTTTTCATCGGAAATATCAATGCTGGCGTTGAAATATTTTTTCAGTTCAAGAAATTCATGAATCTTTTCGCTGAAATGGTGCGTGTTGATTACAAAGTGATTTACTCCTGCATTAGAAAGCCGCCTGATGATAATTTCGAGAAGAGGCGTTCCGTTTATTTCAACAAGCGCTTTGGGAATTGAATCGGTTAACGGTTTAAGGCGCGTGCCGAGTCCGGCTGAAGGAATGAATGCTTCCATTTTATTTATTGAATGTTTTTGAAATATTCAGTTGGGTATGAGTTAATTCCACAATTATATCCTTTCTTTCTTTCAGGCGGGCGGCAAGTCTTTCGGCTGAATAAACCGACCTGTGCTGTCCCCCCGTGCATCCATAGCATATCATTAAATTGCCGAAATCTCTTTTCAGGTAAACATCTATGCTTTGCTCAACAAGATTGAAGCTGTTCATTAAAAATTCAGCGGCTCCGGGGTCGCAGTCTAAAAATTTCTGTACGTTTTTGTCCATTCCTGTAAATTGTTTATACTCATCAAAACGACCGGGATTTTTGATTCCCCGGCAGTCAAATACAAATCCTCCGCCGTTGCCCGATAAATCAACCGGTATCTTTTCCCTGTAGGAAAAACTTCTTATATGCACAGTAAGTCTATTTGCCGGTGTCTCTTCCCATTTATATCCGTCGATTTCATCGGATTTGATAATTTGTTCTATGATTACTTTTAAATAAGGCGTTTTGAAATTCAGTTTCCCAGTCTTTAAAAGCAGCTTCAAATTATTAACGGCATAGGGAATGCTTTTGAGAAAGTGATCCTTTCTTTCAAAATAACCTCTGAAGCCGTAAGCTCCAAGAGCCTGGAAAATTCTTATAAGTACAAATCCGTAATAATATTTAAGAAACTCTTTCTTATTTACTTTCAAACTCTTATTCAGGCATTCAAGATAATAATCAAGAAGTTCATCCCGAAAAGACTGCGGGAGGTCGGCTTTGGCGTCATAAAGCAGAGAAGCAATATCATACTGCAAAGCTCCTTTTCTTCCCCCCTGATAATCGATGAAAAAGACTTCATCATTTTTGACCATAATATTGCGGCTGTTCATATCCCGGTAAAGGAAATAATCCTGTCCGGCTTGCAGAAGAAAACGGGCAAACAAATTAAAATCGTTTTCAAGAAGCTGTTCGTCAAAATCAATATGCGCGAGTTTTAAAAAGTAATATTTAAAATAGTTCAAGTCCCACATTATCGATTGAAGATCAAAAGCCGGGCGCGGATAACATTTGTTAAAGTCGAGTCCGTCAGCCGAACTCTGGAATAGTATAAGCTCTTGAATTGCTTTTTTATATAACCCTTTTATATCCTGCGGAATATTATTTCCCTTTCGTTTTCCGGTTAGAAGGGAATAAAGGGTTGTATCTCCCAGATCTTCAAGAAGGTAAACGCCATTTTTTTTATCTTTATAATAAATTGAAGGGACATTCAGCTTCATTTTCTTAAAATAATTTGTCAGATAAAAGAATGCTTCATTCTCTTTTATATCTGCGTTGAATGCCCCTATTGCAGAATATTTTCCCCCTTTTATTCTGTAATATTTTCTTGATGAACCGGAAAGAGGAAGGGGAGAGAAATTTTGGATTTTCTCTCCCGACCATTTTTTAAAATAATTCTTTAACCAATCTTCTGTTTTCATAATCCTTTTTTTTAATTGCCCGGCATTCGTCTCTGGAGCATCTTGGATGGGTCGAATGCTTTGCGCGGAAACTTCCCTTCGCGCATTGCAGCGTTATAAACAAATGCCGCCATAACAATTGCCGACTGAACTATATCTTCTTTTATTATATGATCGTTTGTATCCATTGAAGTATGATGCAGCCTTGTATCATAAGCAAGCGGATCTTGAATGAACTGGAAACCGGGCAGCCCAACGCCGTCGAATGATTGATGGTCAGTGCCTCCGGTATTTCTTACCGTAACGGTTGAAACGCCAAGGTCGTTCAGAGGCTTTATCCATTCTTCAAAGATGGGAATAGCAGCTTCATTTCCCTGAGTATAAATGCCTCTTATTTTGCCGCCGCCGTTGTCATAATTAAAATAAACATAAAATTTATCATACTCCGGTTTAGGTTTATTTGCAGCTCTATCGTAATAATGAGCGTTGACGTAATTACGCGAACCTACAAGCCCTATCTCTTCAGCGTCCCAAAGCCCTATGCGGATTGTTCTTTTGGGTTTTATGTTCAATGCTTTCAGTATTCTTAACGCTTCCATTGAAACAGCGGCTCCTACGGCGTTATCCGAAGCTCCTGTTCCGCCGTGCCAAGCGTCAAAATGTCCGCCGAGAATTACAATTTCATCTTTCAAATCCGGGTCTGTGCCGGGAATTTCGCCGATGATGTTGTATCCCATCGAATCTGCGTCTGAGAAAGTGTTTTTAATTTCAGCTTCGACAATGACAGGTACATTCTTTTCCAAAATTCTTACCATTCGGTTATACTGTTCAACAGAAACAGAAGCAGAAGCAATGCCTTCGGGCGAACCGGCTTTTCTTGAGTTGCCGCTGCCGGTTGAAATCGTCCCGTAATCGTTTCTGCTTGGTTCAAGAATAAGCTGGACGCCTTCATCCTGAAAGAAAGCGCTTATTTTATTTGCCAACCCAAATCTTCCTCCGCCGGGAGGCATCTGTGGCATTTGGCCCGGTTGCGCCTGAGGCTGGTTCTGTTGCGCCTGTTGAGGCTGCTGCTGATTCTGAGGGGGCATTTGAGGAGGCATCATTTCTCTTTGAGCCTGAGGTTTTTTCATTTCTTCAAGGTCTTTATCGGTATAGCGTTCGGCGTCAGCGGTAAAATGCTCTTTCAATTCCCTTGCGCCGCCGTTAAGAACTACAGCGTCTTTTAATTTCCCTTTATACTTCTGAATATCTTCTTCTGTTTTAATATCAACTAAAACAGCTTTTCCTTTAACTAAACCTTTCGTGCTTCCAGTCCATGCTTTCGGATACATCATAAGCTGCATATATCCGGGAGCTGTCATTGCGGCGTAAACTTTTTCTGTTGACCAACCTCTTGCAACGGCGCCGCATGGCTCTGCTTTTACATTTTCAAGTCCGAGCGCTTTAAGTTTCTCCAGCGTCCAGTCTGTTGCATTCCTATAAGAAGGGGAGCAGGTTAACCGCGGCCCTAAAATATCCGCAAGCCAGATCATATAATCCATTACCTGAGTATTCTTAGTCCCTTCATCTTTAATTTTCTGAATAATCTGATAATCAACTTTTTCCTGAGCCGACAGTGTGAAAGCGAATATCAGAATAAATAAAATTGTGTGCCTTATTTTCATAATCATTCTCCGTTATGATTGTAGGGTAAAATTAAAAAATATTTTCCTGCATACACAATTGTACCGTGAATAATTAAAAAAAATCGTAAGGCAAAACTTTAACTTTAAATAATTCATAGATTTAATCAATAGTTCAAAATCGGCTTGAGCCATCGTTCGGCTTCGTTTAAACTCATTCCTTTTCTCCGCCGGTAATCATCAACCTGGTCTTTTGAAATTTTTCCGGTTGAAAAATATTTTGCATTTTTATTTGCAATATAAAGCCCGCATATTGAGGCCGCCGGATGCATTGCAAGGTTTTCAGTAAGAATAATCGAAGCATTCTTTTCGGCATCAAGCAGGTTCCATAATATTATTTTTTCAGTGTGATCGGGCTGAGCGGGATAGCCGGGCGCCGGGCGTATTCCAGTATATTCTTCTTTTAAAAGCTGTTCAACGGAAAAATTTTCATTTGCCGAATATCCCCATAATTCTTTTCTTATCTTTTCATGCAGGAGTTCTGCGAATGCTTCGGCAAGCCTGTCGGCCAATGCCTTTATCATAATCGCATTGTAATCGTCTTTTTCTTTCTCAAAACCGGCAATTATATTTTCAATCCCAATTCCGGTTGTAAGAGCGAACGCCCCAATGTAATCGCTTTTCCCGGACGATACCGGCGCGACGAAATCAGCGAGGGCGTAATTTGAATTTGGTTTATCCTTCCGGGACTGCTGGCGAATTGTATGGAATGTGCATTTTATTCCTTCCCGTCCCGCGCCGGAATATACTTCAATGTCTTCATCGACTGAATTGGCAGGGAATATACCCGCAACAGCATTTGCGGTTAAAAGCTTTTTCTCAACAACTTTATCAAGAAGGATATTCGCATCTTCAAAAACTTTTTTAGCGGTTTCTCCGTAATCTTTGTTGTCAAATATTCCGGGATATTTCCCTTTTAATTCCCATGCGGAAAACAATGGAGTCCAATCGATATATTTTTTTATTTCGGCCAGAGGGAAATTAGAGAATATTTTTATTCCTGTTTCCACTGGCGCGGTTATAATTTCCTTATTCCAGTTGAATTCAGGTTTATTTCTTTTTGCTTCTTCGAATGAAAGATATTCTTTTTTCTTTTCTCTTTTTTCATAATCTTCTTTAAGCCGGGTGTAATCGGCGCGCAGATTTTCTGTAAAGGAATTTTTCATATCGCTGTTCAGCAGGCTGCCGGCAACCACTACGCTTTTTGACGCATCAAGGACATGCATAACAGCCCCGCTGTATTCGGGGGCAATTTTAACCGCCGTATGTATCCGGGATGTGGTGGCTCCCCCGATTAAAAGAGGAATGGATAATTTATTCCTTTCCATTTCCTTAGCTATATGAACCATTTCATCCAGCGATGGGGTTATCAGTCCGCTTAAACCTATTATATCGGCATTTTCTTTAATTGCCGTAAGAATTATTTTATCTGCGGGAGTCATTACGCCAAGGTCAATTACTTCATAATTATTGCATCCTAAAACAACGCCTACAATATTCTTTCCTATATCGTGCACATCCCCTTTAACGGTGGCAAGCACAATTTTGCCGGCGCTGCTTTTAAGCCCCGATTCCTGTTTCTCTTTTTCTATAAAAGGGATAAGGTATGCTACGGCCTTTTTCATAACTCTTGCGCTTTTAACCACCTGCGGAAGAAACATTTTGCCGGAACCGAAGAGATCGCCTACTTCGTTCATCCCCTCCATCAAAGCCCCTTCAATTACATCCAACGGAGAGGCGCAGTTTTTCCGCAATTCTTCGGTGTCTTGTTCAATATATTCAGTTATTCCTTTTATAAGGGAATATTTCAGTCTTTCATTAACCGGAAGGAGCCGCCATGCGGCGTCTTTAGTTTCCTGTTTTTGTCCGCTTAGAAAATGCCCGGCATATTCCGTTAGTCTTTCCGTTGCATCATTCCTTCTATTAAGTATAACATCTTCAACTCTTTCAAGAAGGTCTTTCGGAATATCCTTATAAATTCCGAGCTGTCCGGCGTTTACAATTCCCATATCCATTCCCGCTTCAACCGCATAATAAAGGAACGCCGAATGGATTGCCTCTCTTATGGCATCGTTGCCTCTGAATGAAAAGGAGACATTGCTTACTCCGCCGCTTGTTTTTGCATAAGGAAGATTTTTTTTAATCCATCTTACCGCTTCAATATAATCGACGGCATATTTATTGTGTTCTTCAATTCCGGTGGCAATTGCAAAGATATTCGGGTCAAGTATTATATCCTGGGGCTGGAACCCGACTTTACCTGTAAGTATATTATAAGCTCTGCTGCATATCTGTATCTTCTTCTCGAATGTATCTGCCTGCCCGTTTTCATCAAAAGCCATAACCACAACAGCCGCGCCGAAATTTAAAATCCTGCGGGCATGTTCTATAAAAACTTCTTCTCCTTCTTTAAGGCTTATTGAATTTACAATACCCTTTCCCTGAAGGCATTTTAATCCCGCCGTAATTACAGACCACTTTGAAGAATCAATCATTACCGGAAGGCGGGCAATATCGGGGTCGGATGAGAGCATATTAAGAAACCGGACAATAGCTTTTTCCGAATCGATCATAGCGTCATCCATGCTTACATCAAGAATCTGCGCTCCTCCTTCAACCTGATCGCGTGCAACAGAAAGAGCCTCCTCATATTTTTCTTCTTTTATCAAGCGGGCAAATTTCTTAGATCCGGCTACATTTGTCCTCTCGCCGATATTCACAAAATTCGTTTCAGGCCTGAATATAAGAGGCTCCAACCCGCTTAAGCGCAGATAGGGGGGAATGGAAGGAATTGCGCGGGGTTTGTATTTATCCGCTATTTCGGTAAAGGCTTTTATGTGATCGGGGGTCGTGCCGCAGCATCCCCCTAAAATATTAAATAACCCTTCTTTTGCATAATCTTCAAGAACTTCTTTCATCTTCTGGGGCGTTTCATCATACTGCCCGAATTCGTTAGGAAGGCCGGCGTTCGGGTAAACGCTTATATAACATTTTGCAGCCGCGGATAACTCCTGAAGAAAAGGCCTCATCTGCAAAGGGCCGAGTGAACAGTTTAATCCGATGCTTACGAGATGCTTTGCGTGCGAAAGGGAAATATAAAAGGCCTCTGTTGTCTGCCCCGATAATGTACGCCCGCTCTGGTCTATAACCGTTCCTGAAATCATTACGGGCATATCTATGTTTCTTTCGTCCAATAATTCTTCAACCGCGTATATAGCGGCTTTGGCATTAAGCGTATCGAAAATTGTTTCAATAATAAGAATGTCGGCTCCGCCGTCAATTAATCCTTTTGCCTGTTCTTTATAAGCATCCGACATCTGATCGAATGTTATTGCTCTGTAACCGGGGTCATTTACATCGGGGGACAAAGATAGAGTTTTATTCGTAGGGCCGATTGCTCCAGCAACAAGCCTTGGTACGGATGAGTCATTTTTTAAAAATTCCAATGCGGTTTCTTTTGCAATTTTTGCCGATTCATAGTTCAACTCATAAACAAAACTTTCAGTTTTATAATCTGCCTGCGAAATAGAAGTAGAATTGAAAGTATTTGTTTCTACAATATTAGCGCCTGCTTCAAAATAAGCGCGGTGGATGCTTTTAATAATGTCCGGGTTTGTAAGGGAGAGCAGGTCGTTATTTCCTTTTAAAGGACAAGCATGATTTTTGAATCTTTCCCCCCTGAATTCTTCTTCGGTTAATTTATGTCTTTGAATCATTGTTCCCATTGCGCCGTCGAGAATAAGGATTTTATTCCTTAACAATTGTTTTAATTCATCAATTATCATTCATATCCTTTGAATTAATGGATTATAATTTTTTGAAGTTGTAAGACAATATATGTAATATTGAAATATAAATAAAAATAAACACGGGGTAAACAATGATAGTAATTACAGGCGGCGCAGGTTTTATAGGAAGCGCAATTATTTGGCGCCTAAATCAGCTCGGAGAAGATAAAATAGTAATTATAGATGAACTTGGCGCCGACGATAAATGGAAAAATCTTGTCGGTCTGAAATTCCGCGATTTTATGCATAAAGATGAATTCATTAAAAGGGTCAAGGAGGAAAATGTCCCATTTGATATTAATACAATAATTCATATGGGCGCCTGCTCGTCAACAACGGAAAAAGACGCTGATTATCTGATGAGGAATAATCATCATTACAGCGTTGAATTATGCAAGTACTGTCTTCCCCGAAGAGCGCGTTTTATTTATGCATCATCCGCCGCTACATACGGTAACGGTTCAAACGGCTATTCCGATGAAGAAAATAATCTCGAAATCCTTAAGCCCCTTAATATGTACGGTTTTTCGAAACACCTATTTGATTTGTGGCTAAAGAAGAATAGAATTATCGATAAAGTCGCAGGGCTTAAATTCTTTAATGTTTACGGCCCTAATGAATATCATAAAGATGATATGAGAAGCCTTGTTCATAAAGCATACGAGCAGATAAAAGAAACAGGCAAAATAAAGCTCTTCAAATCATATGTAAATGAATATAAAGACGGGGAACAGAAAAGAGATTTTATTTATGTAAAAGACGCAGTTGAAATGACTCTTTATTTTTATGACAACCCCGATAAAAACGGCATTTTTAACGCAGGTTCGGGCAATGCCCGAAGCTGGAACGACCTTGCATCGGCTATTTTCAAAGCAATGGGCAAACCGGTAAATATTGATTATATAGAGATGCCTGTAAGCCTGAGAGGAAAATATCAGTATTTTACGCAGGCTGGTCTTTCAAAACTGAAATCGGCAGGTTACGATAAACCGGTAGCTTCAATTGAAGAAGGCGTTGAAGATTATGTAAAAAATTATCTTATGAAAGAAAGACATCTTGCAATTTAATTTTTTACTTAATATTTACGGATACCGGTTATGAAACTTGCAACCCTTTGCTATGCGGTAAAAGAAAATAAGACCCTGATGATTTACAGAAACAAGAAGAAAAATGATTATCATGAAGGGAAATGGAACGGGCTTGGCGGCAAGTTTGAGCAGGGGGAAACGCCTGAAGAATGCGCTATTAGGGAAATGAAAGAAGAAACCGGGCTCGATGTTATTAAAATGAACCTTAAAGGTTTTATCTCTTTTCCTATGTTCGATAAAGTTGAGGACTGGTATGTTTTTCTGTTTGTCATCGATGAATTCAAAGGAGAATTAATCGATTCCCCCGAAGGGCGGCTTGAATGGATTGATAACGATAGGCTTTTAAATCTTAATTTATGGGAAGGGGATAAAATATTCATCCCCTGGCTGTTTCAGGAAGGATTTTTCTCTGCAAAATTTAATTATACCGATGGCAAATTTATCGATTACTCGGTTGAATTTTATTGATGCTTAATTAAAAAATCTTTAATCAAATCATTTACGCATCCAGGATTTTCGAGCGGCGCAAGGTGCCCCGCTCTGGGAATTACGGCAAAATCGGCTCCAATAATTTTTTCGCTCATACTGCGCATTAATAACGGAGGAGTCAACGCGTCAAAAGAACCGCAAATGGCCAAAACCGGAATGGAAATTAAAGGCAAAGAGGGGGTAGTGTCGGTACGGCTCATAATAGCAATCGACGCCCCTTTAACTCCAATCGGATTAGTCTTTTTATATTTGTTTGTGAAAGAATTGTACAATGTTGCATTCCCTTTTTTTGTGGTATCGGCGAATAAACCCGATATGAAATTTTCGATAAAATTTTCGGCTCCCTCTCTGTTTATCTGTTTAATTGTACCTGCGCGTTTTAATTTCCCTTCATTATTATCTGCATCGGAGCGTGTATCGCATAAAATAGCTCCTTTAAATTTATTCTGTTCTCTTTCCAATGCGCGGAGTGAAATATAACCTCCCATCGAAAGTCCGCATATAAAGGGTTCCTTAAGTCTCAATTCGTCAATAATATCAAAAAGGTCGTCAACATACATTTCCAAGGTATATTGCCCGTCTCCTATAACGCTTTCACCCAATCCGCGCACATCGTAAGCTATGCAGAAAAAATTTTCTTTTAACGCTTCAATCTGGTTATTCCACATCGAATGGTCGAAAGGGAAACCGTGAATGAATATGACAGGCTGATTGTTTTCGTTTCCAAAAAGATTTACAGATATTCCATTAATTGTTTTGTTCATTGCTTCTCCTGATAAAAAAATAAATAACGGAATGAAAAATAAGAAGAAAAATTATCCTTTAATAACTCCCGCAGGTTTTAACTTAGCGACTCTTGTGCTTATGCCTGAAATATGCATTACATCAACTACTTCGGATACGTTTTTATAGGCAAAGGGCATCTCTTCGGCAATTGTTTTCATTCCTTTTGCCTGAATAACAACCCCCATTCCTTTTAATTCATTAATAAGGTCTCTTCCTTTCCCTTCTTTAAGAGCCTGATTCCTGCTTTGAAGGCGCCCGGCGCCATGACAAGAACTGCCGAAAGTTTCATCCATCGATTTTGCTCTTCCGACTGATATATAGCTGCAGCGTCCCATATCGCCGGGTATGAGCACAGGCTGCCCGGTATTTCTGTATTGAGCGGGAATATCAGGATTCCCCGCCGGGAAAGCGCGCGTAGCTCCTTTGCGGTGTACGCATACTTTCTTCATCATCCCGTGAATATTATGTTCTTCTATTTTGGCAATATTATGTGAAACATCATAGAGGAGTTTAAAGCCAAGTTCCTCTTCCGAAATACCGAATGTTCTGATAAATGATTTTTTTGCCAGGTGCATTATTATCTGCCTATTGTTCCATGCGAAGTTAGCGGCGCATTTCATTGCCGATAGGTAACTTTCCCCTTCATCCGATTTAACGGGCGCGCATGCAAGCTGCCTGTCGGGCAGATTGAAACCGAATTTTTTCCCTTCCTTAAGGAGCAGTTTAAGATAATCGTCGCATATCTGGTAGCCGAGTCCGCGGGAACCGGTGTGAATTAATACAACAACCTGCCCTTTGAATAAACTGAACGCAGATGCGGCTTCAGAATCAAATATCTCTTCAACTACATCAACTTCAAGAAAATGATTCCCGGAACCGAGCGTACCCGCCTGATCTAATCCTCTTTCCATAGCTTTTGCGCTTACAGTTGTAGGTTCCGCATTTTTCAGTCTGCCGTTTTCTTCTGTAAAAAGAAGATCATCTTCATTTCCGAAATTATTTTTGACGACCCATTCTGCCCCTGAAGTAAGTATTTTTTTAAGTTCGGAAAGGGAAAGTTTCTTAATTGCTCCGCTTGAACCTATGCCAGCCGGAATATCATTGAATAGATTATCAATAAGTTCTTTAATCTTTTTTTTATTCGGTTCATATTCAAGCGAAGTGCAGGCGAGCCTTACACCGCAATTTATATCGTATCCAACGCCGCCGGGAGAAATAACCCCTTCATCGATAGAAGTAGCCGCTATGCCGCCTATCGGAAATCCGTATCCCCAGTGAATATCGGGCATTGCAAGGCTGAATTTGACAATACCGGGGAGGCAGGCGACATTTACCACTTGTTGAACAGCTTCGGCGTTTTGAACCGATTCTTCAATCATTCTTCTTGAAGCGTAAATTCTTCCGGGCGCATTCATTAAACCCGATCTGGGAATTTCCCACAGCATCTCATCGATTTGGTCAAGTCTGATTCCGTTTATTTCCATTGCTCAGATATCAAAAACTATTTTTGTCGTATATATGCCGTTATCTTCCTTAATGTCCATAAGATGGAAAGTTATAGCTTTAATTTCGTTTTTCAATTTATGCTGCGAAGGATTGAAGTCTTCAAAATAAACAGATGCCCTTATTCTAAAATTGGAACTGTCGTCTATAATAATATTTCTTATTTTGGAAAATACTAGATTACGTGAAAATAAATTAAAATTTAATTCGCTTAAAAATTCAACCAGCAGTTCCTCCTTAGTTAAAGATTCAATATCAATATGCAGTTCAAAAGGAGATTCGGAAGATGATTTCTCAATTACAGAAGATTTCCATGCATCGGCGCTTATTTCAAAGAGTTTTTCAATTGACCCGGCGGTTACCTCTACTGCAATATCTGCCGGATGATTAATATATTTGTACCCATCCACAAACACCTTCTTACTCACTTTTATAATTAAAACAAACCTTTTATTAAAAACAAGTGAGTTAGAAATAATACAGGTATTTTATTTTAAATACACCTGCTCTCTCCTGAACATTCATCTTATTGTAAACCAATTGTCCGTTTTCTTTATATGTGCTTCGGTCCTGAATTTCGTTAATTGCGAAGTAAATCCAGCTTTTTGGAGAAAACTGGTATGCAAAGAGAAAACCTACAATCAATTGCTCAATTCTGTCGGTTGAGCGGAGGAATATATTATCGGCATACATCCTTATATTCAAATCATTTAACGGAGTAATAGAGAAATAAGGACGTGAATTATAAGTGATTTCATCAATTTTATTATCCGGATCGGTTTCAATATAGCTGTAGAATGTAGCGCCGAGTTCCAGAATTTTAGCGGTTTTCCAGGAAATATCTACTCCATACCAGGCATATCCGCCAAGATAACTGCGGGAAAAATTATAAGTATAGGAATACCCTCCTTGCAAATTAGCGCTCCATTTGGGGGAAATATTAAACCAGGAAGAAAATGTAGTTTCCCAATTAGTATATTCTGTTCCGGCGTCTCTGCTTTTCCCTGCATCAATATTAATTTCGTATCCCCAATTATCCCTGAAATTCATATTTATTCCAATTAAAAGGCTCCAATCTGTATAGTTATCAATTTTTTCAAAATTGAGGCTGTATCCGCCATAAATTACAAGTTCCTGCAGATATCCATTTGCAAAATACCATCTTGGCCCTGCAAGCGATGTTGAAGAAAATGTCCCTTTCCATGGAATATATCCAATCTGGTTTGCATCGAATTTATTCCCCACATACCTGTTTTTTGAAAGTATCATATAAGAATCTCCGAACTGCATATAACCCGTTGAAACTGCCACATCGGAGGAATCGGAATTAAATGCTGTTGCAATCTGGTATGATAACTGCCAGTTAGCGCCGCGGAATGCGCCGTCAATATCGGCGACGCCGTATGTATTCTCGTTTGTCTGTTTACCGACAAATAGAACCCCCACCGAGGAGTTGCCGAAAATTTGTTTTTTAACTCTTGCCGCCATAAAAAGCGCGGCAGGTTCGGTATAAGCATCGCCGTCCGATTGATAATCAGTCTCTGCGGTTTTTGCAACAAAACCTCCGTATTCATAATCGCCTATTCTCCCGAATGCTTTTGCGCCGAAAATAAGTGGAACTTCACTTCCGTCCGATAATTTTTTTCCTATCCTTCTTGAATAGAACAACTGCATCGGAGAATAAAAACCGGAATTTCTTTGTTTACCTGAAGCTACAAAAATTTCATTCCCCTGGGTGAAGAAAGGACGTCTTTCACTGTAATATGTCTCATATCTCGAAATATTAAAACTATACGGGTCAGCTTCTATCTGAGCAAAATCGGGGTTGGCTGTTGCCTGAAGCGTTAATTGCGGGGAAGGATTATAAAAGACATCCAATCCTACAGTCGGTGAAAATTTATATTTGTCCGTTTCTTTATTGTAATCTACCTTCGAAAGCCCGACAGGGTAAATTTCCAGATTTAAACCTTTTGATGTCGGTTTGAAATCGATAAATTCCATTTTGCCGAATCTGGAAATTCTTTGTCCTTCGTTTTCCACATAATTGCACCAGTACAAATCTTCGCTGTTGATCGCTCTGTAGCGGTCAAAATCGGCCTTCCAGTAATTTAGTTTTTCATCATATTGAATTGATTTATAAGGGATTTCCATTTCTACAAGAAAGCCCCAATCATAAATCCTGGCTTCGGAGAACCAGATACCGTCCCAATTGTAATCCCGGTTTCTTGCATCATCAAGAAGCCGGCAGTCGGCTCTTACGCCTCCTGCAGTAACGGCAAATTTATAAGCGGTTTTCTGGTCGTTGAAAGTATCTATCATAAATGATACGATATCTCCCGTTCCGTCATCCTGTTTACCTGTATAATGGGGTATATTCTCAGGATTATCATAGCACAAAAAGAGGCAGAAAATTGATTCTTCACTTGTAAGAATTTTTATGGTTGTCCGCCTTGAAGGAGGTTTGGAATAATATGGCGAGAGCTGGAAAAAATCGGAAATTGAATCAGCCTGATTCCATGCTGCATCAATAAATCCATCAACCTTAATAGGGCCGGGAGATTTTTTAAGTTTAATTAATTTGTTCTGATTTTTTTCTCCATCGGCATAAACCGAACTGATAAACAGCGCTAATAAAAGTAATAAGGCTTTTTTCATAATAACATTCCTTTGTCTCTGCGTTGATTTAGACTTATCAGACTATGAAAGGTTTCGTTGGAGTTATAATAATTTTACGATTTTCTGTTTTTACCCTGAAATGGAGGAAATATTATATGGATTAGTAATTATTGCATTGCTAAAAACGCAGTTTTTATATAAACTTAAGAAAAATTATTTTAAGAGATGATAATGCGGCGGGGAACAGCAACTCTTATTCTTTTTTTGATTTCAGCCGGAATATTCGGCCAGGTCAAAAATACTTTACAATACGAAGAAGGAACTGAAGCTTTAAAGAGAAATGATACGCTTAAAGCTGAATCTTATTTCTCTGAATCCATAAAACTTTACAAAGATGCTTCTTCCTATTATCAGCTCGGGAGGATTTATTTATTTAAAAGCGGCGGCAAATTTCTTAATAAAGCAAAAAAACATCTAAAGGAAGCATCCCGGCTTGAACCGGAGAACCTTCTTTACAATTTAGCATTTGCAGAAGTTCTTGAGAAAGATGAATCTGATGAGGCCTTAAATGAATATGCAAGGCTCTTGAAGGATTTTCCGGGGGAAATTGAACCCTGCATTAAAGCAGGGATGTTCTGTATGAAGAAATATTATCTCGAAAGAAATATATCTTTTGAAGCCGATGACTCCGAAATATCCCCTTACGATGCTGCTAAATCTTTAGCAAGATCAAAAAACTATTTCTTGAAAGCCCTGACAATTAACAAATTTTCAGGCGCGGCTCTTAAAGGTCTGGCGCAATTATTTTTTTATGCAAAGGATTATGACAGATCTGCCCAGTACTTAAGGAGGTTATGTAAAAATGAGCCTGCAAATAAAGACGCTCACTTATTCTTAGGTTTTATCTATACAGTTAAAAATGAATTAATTCAAGCGGATCAGGAATTCAGGTATGCATTTTATCTGATGGAGAAAGAAGAAAAAGAAGATTATAATTATAATTCGGCGATAATGCTCATGCAGCCCAAATATAATCTTAACGAGTTCTTTGATTCGGGAATTGAAAGAGAACAGCAGATAGAAAAATTCTGGAATATATATAACCCGAATATGAACTCTTTTCTTAATGAAAGGCTTATTGAACATTATTCGAGAGTGGCATATTCGAATCTTTTTTTCAGCATGCCGGATAAAGGTATTGAAGGGTGGCAATCGGAAAGAGGAGAAGCGGTTATACGTTACGGCCTGCCTGATTCAATCGAAGTAATTAATTCTTCAAATGATTATGTCTTGACTGAAAATTGGATTTATAGTAAACTCACTCTTTCTTTCTGCGATTATGATAAGAACGGAAATCTATTGCTTTCCGGCAATGATGATGAAAATCCTTATTGTGTCCGCGATTCCTACGGCTTTTTTGAAGATTATAAATATCTGTATCTTCAATTGTACAGGATGAAAGGGAAGGCGCCCTCTTCATTAGATATTAAAGCCGGTTTCTGCAATTTCAAGAATTTATCTCAAAATGATTCTTACATAATCGATTCTTATTTCTTCTATGACATACTTTTCCCTTTTGTAAATGAAACTAAGGATACCGGATATGATTACCGGGCTTTTTTGTTTGATCATGATCTAGATACGATAATGAGTAAAGAGGGGAAGATTAGAGAAAGTATAGACCACAATAATCAGCTTCATAAATCGGATTGCCTATATTTCCAATCTCCTTATGATCAGGGACTCTTTGCCTTGAAATTAAAAAACACATTAGACAGCACTTATTATGCTTATTATAAAGAATATAATGTTGAAGGATTTTATGAGTCGGAAGTGTCTATGAGCGGTTTGCTTCTTGCATCCAGCATTGACGCCGGCCCGGATGCCGGAGGCGTTATTAAAAGAAATAATATGGTTTTGAAGCCGTTGCTAAAAAATATAAAAGCGCAGAAAGATTCAATTTATCTTTATTTTGAAATATATGATATGCAGAAGAATAATAAAGATATAGCTTACTACAATGGAACGGTTACAATTTCCAAACAAAAAGAAAAAAGCTCCAGTGAAGGAGAACCAAGTATTTTTGAAGCTATAGGCGGGCTATTTTCTGAAAGCCGTACAAAATATTCGAAAACCTTTTCAGGGAAATCAAAACAAGATTATGCGCAGGAATACCTGAAATTCAATGTGAGCGGTTATTCGCCCGGTTCTTATGAAATATTGGCGCAGATTGAAGACCTGGTCGGCAACAAAAAGGCCGAAAGGAAACTCACTTTTACAATCTATTAGAACCGGATTGTTAACTGCTGAAGGTTATATGAAAAAGACAGCTACAAGCATTATGCTGCAGTTTGTTTTTCTGGCTTTAACATGGGGGCAAAATGGACAGACTGATGAATACCTTAAGGGAATGGCGGCTCTATCGAAAAATAATCTTATCGAAGCGGAAACATATTTCAGATCATCAGTTATAAATCATAAAGACGCAGGTTCATTTTATCAGCTCGGCAGACTTCAGCAGAAAAAAAACGATTTCAATGCAAGAAATGAGGCGCTCGAAAATTTTAAGCAGGCCGCTCTAAGAGAACCGGGCAATATTCAATATAGGCTGGATTATGCTTCTTTTCTGGAAGAGTTTGCAATTAATTCGGCGGTAAGCAGTTATAAACAGATTATTGAAGATTTTCCCCGGAACCCAGAAGCGGTAATCAGGATGGGTGAAATTAAACTGAAAAATTATAATGAGTATAAGAATTCTAAAAAGATAGGGAGTGAAACTGAAGCCTGGCTTGATTTCGATCTTGCTGAATATGCAGAAGCAGATTTTAATGAAGCAGAACAGTATTTTTTAAAAGCTTTAAAAATCGATCCTGCAAATGAGAAGGCTTTTTTCGGGCTTAGCCGTTTATATGAAAACGCCGGATACAGCGATAGAACAATGTTTCTTCTTGAAAAAATTATTTCCGTTAATCCCGCTAATAATAATGCTCATCTTCTGCTCGGTATGCTTTACCACCGCAAGGGGGATGAAAATAAAGCAAACGATGAATTCGGCAAAGCGCTAAACTTAATGAGTTATGATGAAAGGGACGACTTTATTTATAACTCGGCAGTTTTAATTCTGACTCCTGTTTACGGAGATGAATTGAAAGATTACAGCAGGGAACAGATTGAAAAACTGATTGAAAGGTTCTGGAAAATATCAAACCCTCTATTGTTATCGGATCAGAATGAAAGGCTTCTCGAACATTATTCAAGAATGGCTTATGCAAATCTTTATTTCGGTTTAGCGGATACCCCCGGCTGGAAGACGGATAGGGGAGAAGTTCTGCTCAGATTCGGATTGCCGGCTGTAATATCGAAAACCCGCCCTTATATTAGCGGAGACGGAATGTTTTTCTCGAAAAATGAAGTATGGCAATATGATTATTTAAGCCTTTCTTTTGATGACTATAATATGAGCGGCAATTTTAAATTAAGCTGGGATAGAGGGCAGGCCGGAAGATTCGGCTCAAACCCGAGGAGCAGCACGGCTTCATACGAAAGCTTCAATGCTTTAATTAAAAGGCTGTGCCAGATTTACATACCCAAAAAGGAACTGCTTAATGTAAATATGGAAATCTATTGTTTCAGGAACCCTGATACGGAACAGGATAAAAATGATTATTATACGGCATTTGAACTGCCAGTAAGAGATACAACCGGAAAATTGATTGCCGCGGTTCTCGAATTTGAAGCGGGAGTATTCGTACTTGACGAAGAGCATAATCCTCTGTTTGAAAAGAAGACAAAGCTGAGTGCAGAAAGGATTGAAAAAATAGTAAAAAGCGAAACAAACAAAAGCAAAGTTGACAATATAAAATTCAATATACCTCCGGGCGCTGTTTCTTTTGCCTTTGAAATAAGGAACCGGCAAGACAGTACATTTTTCTCGTATCATTCGGTAATTCCTCCGCCTGTTTTAAGAAAAGCGGGGACTGATTTAAGTGGCATTCTTTTTGCATCGGAGATTACGGCCGAAAAGGAAATTCCGGGAGCTATTAAAAGAAATAATCTTTACATTGTTCCGAAAGTGAAGAGAGCTTTTTATAACGACGAACCGCTATATATTTATTACGAAGTGTATAATCTTGCTAAGAATGATAAAGGCATGACTGATTTTGAACAGATAATTACGGTTGAAGGAGTAGATAAAGAAAAGGGCGCAGGATTATTAAGTGGTTTTATTAAAGGGATTACTAATTTCTTCTCCGAATCAAATTCTAAAGTCTCCCTTTCATCTTCCTATCAAACCAGCGATACTTCGCCTCAGCAATTTGTTCAGCTCGATTTCGGCAGATATTTACCCGGGACTTACAAAATTAATCTTCTTATTACCGATAAGATTAGCGGCGCTAAAGAAGAAAGAAATATGGAATTTGAAATACTTAATAAAAGCGGTAAATAATTCCTGACCGGTAGAAAATTATTAGGGAAATTACTGCCTTTTAATCGCTACAATAGTCATATCGTCGTGCTGGGGCATATTGCCCGTAAACTTATTTACCTCTTTTAAGATTGCATTTATCAATTCTTTTGAAGAAAGATTCCGGTGCGTTTTAATAAAATCAATAAGCTTTTCCTCGCCGTAAAATTCCTCTTTCTCATTCATAGCTTCGGTAAAACCATCGGTATATAAAATAACAAGATCTAAAGGAGCAAGTATGATGCTCTCTTCAATAAGAGTCGAAGTAAAAATATGTCCCTCTTCAAGTCCAAGGGCAATGCCTCTGCTCATAAGCAGTTTAGTAGAGCCGTTCTCATTACTGCAAAGAATGCCCGGGTTATGCCCGGCTCTTGAGTAAATCATCGAATGATCCGAAATATCGAGGACAGCATAGAACATGCTAACGAAAGAATTTTTTTCAATGGTCTTATATAACAGTTTATTAACTTTGGTAAGAACAGTTTTGGGCGAAACGTTCTCTTCGGCATGCGCCTGAAGGATACCCTTTGTAAGAGTCATATATATTGCCGCTCCTACTCCTTTCCCCGATACGTCGCCTATTGCAATACCGAGTTTATTCCCCTGCAATTTTACAAAATCGAAATAATCTCCCCCTGCTTCAACGGCGGGAATGCTTAATCCGGCAATATCG
>Ga0153915_10000220_pt1 | contig 51667 bp, 44 predicted proteins | sample Opewatmetagenome_2_FD_107003 | JGI IMG/M metagenome (GOLD analysis project Ga0153915, IMG submission 107003) | Freshwater wetland microbial communities from Ohio, USA - Open water 3 Core 3 Depth 3 metaG | ecosystem: Environmental > Aquatic > Freshwater > Wetlands | place: USA: Ohio, Lake Erie...
CGGGCGTCGATCTCCGCCGCCGGGACGCCGAGGGCGGAGAGGGCCGCCTCCTTCGCGGCCTCGAGGGCGTGCGCCACCCGCACCTCCAGGGCGAGCGCCGGCGCCCCGCCGCGCGTGACGAGGACGTCGGCGCGCAGGGCCCCGAGCCGTCCCTCGGTCCGGGCGGCGTCGCCGAGCGCGGCGAGGTCCGCCGGCGCCGGGCGGCGGCAGCCCGGGCAGGAGAGCAGCAGCCGCACGCGCCTGCGGCCGGCGAAGGCGTCCTGGCACAGCTCGACGAGCCGCTCCTTGGCATTCCAGTGGAGGACCGTCTCCGGCGCGGCGAGCGGGCAGGTGGAGCCGGGCCGGTGTGCGAAGTGGCGGGCGCGCACCCGCCCGAGGCGCGGGACGAGCTCCTCGCCGCAGGCCGGGCAGGAGAAGGGGGCGCGGGCGCGGCGGCGGGCCGGGTCGAGCGCCGAGACGTGGACGCGCCGCCCCTCGCGGTCGCGCGCCCAGGCGAGGAGGATCGTCTGCGTTGCGCGCGGCATCGCCGGCAGTCTATTTACCGGAGTGGAGGGAAGCCATGGCACTCGAGGTGGGAAGGAAGGCGCCGGACTTCGCCCTGGCCGACGAGGGCGGGAAGACGGTGAAGCTCTCGGACTACCGGGGCAAGCGCGTCGTCGTGTTCTTCTACCCGAAGGCGATGACCCCGGGCTGAACGCGCGAGGCCTGCGACTTCCGTGACGAGGTCGACGCGTTCACGAGCAAGAAGGTGGCGGTGCTGGGCATCTCCAAGGACCCGCCCGCGGCCCAGGCGAAGTTCAAGGAGAAGTACCAGCTCCCCTTCCCGCTCCTCTCCGACGCCGGCCTGGAGGTGCAGAAGGCCTGGGGCGTCTGGAAGGAGAAGAACATGTACGGCAAGAAGGTCATGGGGACCGAGCGGACCACCGTGATCGTCGGCGCCGACGGCAAGGTGGAGCACGTCTTTCCCAAGGTGAAGGTGGACGGGCACGTCGAGAACGTGCTGGCGAGCCTGTAGGGCGGGGGCTCGTCCCCCGCCGCCGGGCCGCCCCGCCGTGGTATCCACGGACCAGACCATGGCGGCCCGCGCCCCGAAGACCCGCCCGTTGCGCGCCGACCTCGTCGACGCGGTGGTCCTCGAGGTGTACGGGCTCGTCCACGAGCAGGGCTGGCTCGCCGACCGGGCGCTGGAGCGCGTGCTCAGGCGCGAGCACCGGCTCTTCGCCGCCGAGCGGCGGGCCGCCGCCGAGGCGCTGTACGGGCTCGTTCGCTGGCAGGGGCAGATCGAGTGGCTCCTCGGCCCGGCGGGGCCGCGGGCCCTTCCCGCCGCGCGCTACGCCCTCTTCCTCGCCCGCTTTGGCGGCGTCGCGCCCGGCGCGGCGGCCCGGCGGTTGGGCGCCCCGCGCGAGGCCCTCGCGGCGCTGGAGGGCGCGGATGCGCGCATCGCCGCCGTCGCCGACCCGGTGGAACGGCTCGCCGTCGAGGAGTCCCTGCCGCGCTGGATCGCCGGGCGCTTCGCCGCCGAGCTGGGGCTCCCCGAGGCGAAGGCGCTCGCCCGGGCCATGAACCAGCGAGCGCCCGTCACCGTGCGGGCGAACCTGCTCGAGACCACGCGCGAGGAGCTTCGGGAGCGCCTCGCCACCGAGGGCGTCGCCTCCGAGCCGACGTCCCACTCGCCCTGGGGCCTCGTCCTCGACGGCGGCGCCAACGCCTTCGCCCTGAGATCCTTCCGCTCCGGCCTCTTCGAGATGCAGGACGAGGGGAGCCAGCTCGTGGCGCTCGCCTGCGCCGCGCGCCCCGGCCATCGGGTGGTGGATGCCTGCGCCGGCGCGGGCTGCAAGTCGCTCGCGCTCGCCATGGAGATGCGCAACAAGGGCGACCTCCACGCCCTCGACTCCGACGCGGGCCGCCTCGACGAGGCGCGGCGGCGGGCGCGGCGGGCCGGGGTCCACAACCTGCGCGCCCGCGCCATTCCCGCCGGCCCCGAGGCCGCGCAGGCCATCGCCGACCTCGCCGGCCAGGCCGACCGGGTGCTGGTGGACGCGCCGTGCAGCGGCCTCGGCACGCTCCGGCGCAAGCCCGACGCCCGCTGGCGCCTCCAGCCAGGGGACCCCGAGCGCTTCGCCGCGACGCAGAAGCAGCTCGCGGCGCGCTTCGCGCCCCTCGTGAAGCCAGGGGGCCGGCTCGTCTACGCCACCTGCGCGGTCGGGCGCGCCGAGAACGAGGAGGTGGCCGCCTTCGTCCTCGCCGAGGTGCCGGGCCTCGCCCCCTTCCCGCTCGCGGCGGCGCTCGGCGAGGACCTCGCTCGCTCCCTCGGCGCGCAGGGGCACACGCTCACCCTCCACCCCCACCGACACGGGACGGACGGCTTCTTCATCGCGGCCTTCGAGCGGGCGCGATAGGGATTCATCCCCCTTTCCCGGAGGCGCACGATGCCGGAGCTCCCCGAGGTCGAGATCGCCGCCCGCAACCTGCGCCGCTGGGCGGAGGGGCGGCGCGTCGAGGCGGTGGAGGTCGATCCGAAGGCGCGCCGGCTCTTCAGGCCCGGCTCCGGCCCGGGCTTCGTCCGGGGCGTCGCCGGCCGCGCGGTCGAGTCCGTGCGCCGGGTCGGCAAGCAGCTCCTCGTCACGCTCTCCGGCGACCCGCCCCTGGGCGTCGTCTCGCACCTGGGGATGACCGGCAAGTGGGTGCGCCGCGCGCCCGGCGACCCGCTCCCGTCCCACTCGCGGGCGCGCCTCCTCCTCGAGGACGGGGCGGTGCTGCACTACCGCGACGCGCGTCTCTTCGGCCGGCTGCGGCTCGTGCCCGGGGCGCGCTTCGGGGAGGTGCCGGAGGTGGCCGCGCTCGGCCCCGATCCGCTAGAGGCGGGCATCGATCCGGACCGGCTCGCGGCCGCCCTCTCCCGCACCCGCCGCCCGGTGAAGGTGGCCATGCTCGACCAGCGGCTCCTGCCCGGCGTGGGGAACATCCAGGCGAGCGAGGCGCTCTTCCGCGCCCGGCTCGACCCGCGCCGGAGGGCCTCCTCCCTCTCCCACGCGGAGGTCCGGCGGCTCGCGAGCGCGGTGCTCGCCTCGGTGCGGGAGGCCATCGCCCGCGAGGACGGGCCCGAGGTGGCCTACGTCGAGGAGCCGGGGGCCGAGAACCCGTTCCTGGTCTACGCCCGCGACGGAGAGAGGTGCCCGCGCTGCCGGCGCTCGCGGATCCGGCGCCTCGTCCAGGCGCAGCGGTCCACGTTCTACTGCCCGCGGTGCCAGCGGCCGCGGTAGCATGGGTGCCCGATGCGCCCCGAGGACCTCGCCCGCCTGAGCGTCGCCGAGATTCGGGAGCGCTTCGTCGCCCGCGGTCGGCCCCTCTCCGCCGAGTGCGAGGCCGCGCTCGAGGCCGACCGCCGCGCCGGCGCCCGGACCGTGCTGGCATCGGTACGGCGGGTCCGCCGCGAGAACCGGGCGGAGGGGCAGCGGCTGCGGGGCCTGCTCCGCTACGAGACCGCCCTCTGGGAGCAGGGCGTCGAGCGCATCGGCGGAGTGGACGAGGCGGGCATGGCGCCCCTCGCCGGCCCGGTGGTGGCTGCGGCGTGCATCCTCCCCCGCGACTACCGGCCCCGCGGCATCGACGACTCGAAGCAGCTCGACGCCGCGGAGCGCGAGCGGCTCGCCGAGGACGTGAAGCGCCACGCCGTCGCCTGGGCGATCGGGCGCGCCGAGGTGGAGGAGATCGACCGGCTCAACATCTACTGGGCCGGCATCCTGGCCCTGCGCCGCGCGGCGCTCGCCCTCAGGCCGGCGCCGCAGCACCTCCTCATCGACGCCCGCACGCTCCGGGACGTGGACATTCCCCAGGACGGGATCATCCACGGGGACGCCCTCTCCCTCACCATCGCGGCGGCGAGCATCCTCGCCAAGACCACCCGCGACGCCCTGATGGCGGAGATGGACCTGCGCCACCCCGGCTACGGGTTCGCCCGCCACAAGGGGTACCCGACCGCGGAGCACGTCGCGGCGCTCAAGGACCTCGGCGCCTGCCCCATCCACCGCCGCAGCTTCGCGCCGGTGCGCGAGGTGCTGGGCGGCGGGCCGGCGCAGGTGGAGCTGTTCCCGCGCGGGCAGTAGCCAGGGAGAGGCGGCACCGCGCGCAGCGGACGACGGCCGGCCGGCGCGACGCGCCGAGGGCCGGCCGGGTTCTCGCCCCGCCCGCAGCGAGCGGAGCTGCGTACGGGGCCCGCCCCCAGTACGCCAGCCACATGCAAGCTGGTCCAGCCAGGCGCGAAGCGACTGGCCCGGCTTGCCGGGCCCCGCGCGGTCGGAACCGCCGCGCACGTCGGTGACGGAAGCGACTTTCGAGCGAGGACGGGGCGAGAACCCGGCCGGGCCGCCCGGTGATGCGCGTCGCGCTGGCCGGACCGGGGGGCGGCGCGCCGGGCGGCCGTTGGGCGCAATGCGATTTGACGGATGGAGATGGTTCGCTTACAACCCTGACAGAGAGAGCCCGACGGAGCAGGTGCGACCTCCTTCTCGCCCGGCGGATTTCCCGCGGGCCAGGCGCCCCCCGATCCAGCGAAAGCATGGCGGACCCCAACCATTCCGAATCCGCGCCCGGTCCCGGGCGCGACCCCGAAGCCAGATCCCAGACGTCGCACCGAGCCCATGACGGCCGGGGTGGCCACGCCCACGGCCGGCACTCCCTGGCCCTCGACCCCGAAGCCCCGGCGCCGTCCCACACGCCCGAGATCCCGGTCGACCGGCTCGACCCCGACGCGGTCAAGATCATCTCGCGCCTGCGCCACATGGGACATCAGGCCTACTTCGTCGGCGGCTGCGTGCGGGACGTGCTCCTCGACCGCAAGCCCAAGGACTTCGACCTCGCCACCGACGCCCACCCCGGCGAGGTGCGCGCCATCTTCCGGAACTGCCGGCTCATCGGCCGGCGCTTCCGGCTCGCCCACGTCTACTTCCGCGGCGGCAAGGTGATCGAGGTCGCCACCTTCCGCGCCAACCCCATCGACGCGCTCGAGGACGTCGCGGAGGACGGCGACCTCCTCATCACGCGCGACAACGTCTTCGGCACCGCCGAGGAGGACGCGCGCCGCCGCGACTTCACCGTCAACGGGCTCTTCTACGATCCGTTCGCCGGAGAGGTCATCGACTACGTCGGCGGCCGGGCCGACCTCGAGGCCCACCGCATCGCCACCATCGGCGATCCCGAGATCCGCATGCGCGAGGACCCGGTGCGGGCGCTCCGGGCCATCCGCTTCGCGGCCCGGCTCGGGTTCGCCATCGAGCCCGAGGCCTTCGCCGCCATGCGGCGCCACGCCTCGGAGCTGGCCCGGTGCGCGCCCCCGCGCGTGCTGGAAGAGGTCTTCAAGATCCTGCGCTGCGGGAACGCGGCGCGGGCCTTCGAGCTGTTCCGCGCCTCGGGGGCGCTGCCGGTGGTGCTCCCCGCGCTGTCCCAGGCCCTCGACGGCGCCGGGGACGAGGGGCGCCGGCGCTTCCTGGCCCACCTGGCGGCGCTCGACCACCTCGTCCGAAGCGGCGACGAGGTCTCGGAAGCCGTGCTGCTGGGGTCGCTCCTCATGCACCTGCGGCATGGGCCGGACGGCGAGGACGGGGCCGACGCGCTCCTCGGCGCCCTGGTGCAGACGGCCCGCCTTCCCCGGCGCATGGCCGAGCGGACGCGGCTCGCGCTCGGCGCCCAGCGGCTGCTCCGCGCCCCGGCGCGAAGACGCCACCGCCGCCGCCCCGGCCTCTCCGCCCAGGCCTACTTCCAGGACGCGCTGCAGCTCTTGGAGATGGCGGTCCGCGCCACCGGCGAGGGGGCCGAGGAGCTGGTGCGCTGGAAGGCCCAGGTCGAGGCCCAGCTGGCGCAGCGGGAGCCGGGCGAGGACGCGCGCGCCAGGACGCCGGCCCGCGCCGTGGACGCGGACGAGACCTCCATCCGCACCATCGACGTCTCCCGCGCCGGGGGGAACCCGGCGCCGGCTCCCGGTGCTCCCGGCGAGCCGGGCCAGCGCCGCCGCCGGCGCCGCCGCGGTGGACGGCGCCGCCGCCGGCGCGGCCACGGCCCGGCGAGCGGCCCGCCCGCCGCTTGAGGGACAGCGCGCCCGCGAGTTCGGGTAGAATCCCGCGCACCCGGAGCCGGACCTCCCACGCCAGCAGCGCCGCCCACGAGACCATGCCCAGCGAGCGAGCCGAGAAGCAGAAGCCCAGGTACAAGCGGATCCTCCTGAAGCTCTCGGGCGAGGCGCTCATGGGCGAGGGCAAGTACGGCATCTCGCCCAAGACGCTCACCGCCATCGCCCAGGACGTGAAGGAGGTCGTGGACCTGGGCGTGCAGGTCGCGCTCACCATCGGCGGCGGCAACATCTTCAGAGGCGTCTCGGGCGCCACCGAGGGGATGGACCGATCCAGCGCCGACTACATGGGCATGCTCGCCACGGTGATCAACGCCATGGCGCTCCAGGACGCTCTGGAGAAGATCGGCGTCGCCACCCGCGTCCAGTCGGCCATCGAGATGCACCAGGTGGCCGAGCCCTACATCCGGCGCCGCGCCATGCGCCACCTCGAGAAGCGGCGGGTCGTGATCTTCGCCGCCGGCACCGGCAACCCGTACTTCACCACCGACACCGCCGCCTCGCTCCGCGCCATGGAGATCCGCGCCGACGTGCTGCTCAAGGCCACCAAGGTGGACGGCGTCTACTCCGACGACCCCAAGAAGGTGCCGGGCGCCACCAAGTACCGGCAGCTCTCCTACATCGACGTGCTCAAGAAGAACCTGAAGGTGATGGACTCCACCGCCATCAGCCTGTGCATGGACAACGATCTGCCCATCGTGGTCTTCGACCTCACCCACCGCGGAAACGTGAAGCGCGTGGTGCTGGGCGAGGAGATCGGTACCACGGTGGGGAAGCCGGCCGCCCGCACCGCCTAGCGGGCCGCCCCCGGAGGCTCGGACATGAGCGTCGCAGACGACGTGGTGAAGGACCTGCACAACCGCATCACCAAGACCCTGGAGGCGTTCCGCCAGGACCTGCTCTCCATCCGCACGGGCCGGGCGAGCCTGCACCTGCTCGACGGGGTCAAGGTGGACTACTACGGTACCCTCACGCCGATCAACCAGGTGGCCACGATGGCGGTGGCCGACGCCCGGCTCATCACCGTGAAGCCCTGGGAGAAGAACATGATCCCGGTGATCGAGAAGGCCATCCGGGACGCCAACCTCGGCGTGAACCCCATGGGCGACAAGGATCTGGTCCGCGTCCCCGTGCCGCCGCTCACCGAGGAACGGCGCCGGGAGATCGTGAAGCAGGTGAAGCACAAGGGCGAGGAGCACAAGGTCGCCGTCCGAAACGAGCGGCGCGACGCCAAGGAGCTGCTCGAGGTGGCCGAGAAGGACGGCGACGTCTCCCAGGACGAGGCGAAGAAGGCGCTGGAGAAGGTCCAGAAGGAGACCGACGACGGCGTGAAGAAGGTGGACGAGATGGTGGCCGCCAAGGAGAAGGACGTGATGCAGGTGTGAGCGGGGCTCGCGACCTCGTCCTCCTCGGCCCCTTCGCCCTGCTGGGCGCGATCGCCGGGACGCTGTACCTGCTCTCCCGCCGTCCGGGCCTTCCCGCGCGCACCCGCCGCCTGCTCGGCGTCCTCTGGGTGCTCGTCCTCGTCGCCGGTGGGCCCCTCTGGCTGCTCGCCTGGGCGGCGCTGGGGCTCTAGGGACGGGCGCGGGCGAAGGCCTCGATGACGTCGTCCACGCCGCGCGCCGGCCGGGCCGTGGCGTCCACCACCGCCCCGCCCGCGTCCCGCACCGGCTCGAGCACCGGGGGCAAGGTCGCGATCCGGGCCGGGAGCCCGAGCCGCCTCATCCGCGCCACCACCTCGTCCCGCAGCGAGGGGTCGAAGCGCGTCCCGTACTTCTCGACCAGCTCCTCGATGGCCTTGCGGTCGCCGGTGCTCTTGGCGGCCTGCAGGATCTCGAGCAGCGCGGCGAGCCCTTCCCGCCACCTGCCGCGGTCGAGCACCTGGGCATAGCGCGACGGTCCGCGCTGGAGGATGCGCAGGGCGCCGCGCTCCGTCTGCCAGCCCTGGACGACCAGCGCCGCCCGGAGGTGGTCCTCCTCGGCGACGTCGCCCTGCGGCACGCTCGCGAGCTGCGTCAGGAAGTGCATGGCCTCGAGCTGCGCCGCGACCGTCTGGCAGCCGGCGTCGGGCAGCATGCCGGCGGCCACCGTCTTGGCGTCCTCGAGGAGGTAGTCGGCGACGAGGTCGGCCCGCGCCTCCTCCAGCGTCGAGTAGTACGGCGCCAGCAGCTGCTGCGGGTCGCCGCGCAGCTCGGGGTCCTGCCGTCCCGATGCGTGGCCGAGCAGCTCGTGGTAGGCGACGTGGGCGAACTGCACCGCGCGCCAGCACCGGGCCGCCTCGTTCGCGACCTCCGGGAAGACGAACTCGCGCACGATCCGGTCTCCGGCCACGCGCTCCCGGGCATCGGTGACCGAGACGACCACCCAGTTCTTCGACCCGTGCTGCTCGCGGAGCGCGCCCTTGTTCGGGAGGTTCACGCCGGCGAAGGTGAAGCCGAGCGCGTCACCGGTGGCCGCCACCAGCTGGACCGCGGACGCGGTCGGCGGGCGCACCTCCGCGGCGGGGCGCCGCCAGCGCGGGTCCCACGGCATGCGCTCCTCGAAGAAGGCGGCGAGGCCGGCGAGGCGCTTGAGCGCGGGGTCGCGCGCCGGGTCGCGCACCGCCACCTCGCCCTCCCAGAGCCCCTTCACCTGCCGCGGATCGGAGTACTGCTCGATGAAGCCGAGGATGTAGTCGACCGGGAAGGCATGGCGAAGCCACAGGACGTCGTGGGCGTCGAAGAGGGCGTTGTCGCCGCTGCCGAGGAAGGCCGCGAGCTTCTCGAGCGGCTCGCGCTCCTCCGGCGGCGCGTACGGGAGCGCCGCCTCGATGCCGGCGACGGCCGCCGAGAGCTCCTTCGCCCCGAGGCCCGGCGGCTCGCCGCCGCCGCCGGCCCGGTACGGCTGCTCGACGAGTCGCGGCCCGTCGCGCACCACTCTGGAGTTGAGCGGGTAGCGGTCCTGGAAGCCCTGCAGGTCCCACACCCCGAGGCCCGGCTCGTAGTGGTTGACGCTGCTCGCCTTCACCGGATCGCCGGCCGGCCCGGGCGTCTTCGCCACCCGGAACCGGTCCACCGACGGGTCGAACATCGCCGGGGCGAGGGCGGCGAGGTCCGTTCCCGGCGGGAGCGCGAGGCCCGCGGCCACGGCCTTCGCGAGCTCGGCCTCGAATTCCGACCGGCCGAAGTCGGGCACGAACTTCTCCTCGGTCAGGGCATCGTGGATGCCCTTGTGGAGGAACAGGCGCCGCCGGTAGTCGGCGAGGCCCGCCGCGAACACCGGGTCGAGGGCATTCCGCCGGTCGTGGAGCGCGTCCACCAGCTCCCAGATGGCGAGGTCGTTCCGGTAGTTCTGCATGAGCACGACCGGATGGGAGGCCATGGCGGCCCGGGAGAGGTGCCAGGCGAGGAGCCGCTCCTCGCGGGAGAGGGCGTCGAAGCCCTCGGGCTCCATGGCGACGACGGCGATGTCGCCCACCACCCCCACGATGGGCCCCTCGGAGGCGCCGGGCTCGGGGCGCGGGCGGGGGCCGGCGGCGCAAGCGGACGCGGCGAGCAGGAGCGCGAGGTGAGCGCGGCGCATCAGTGCCCCCATCCGTGGGCGATGGGGAGCCGGCGCCCCTCGCCGAAGGCCTTGGCGGACACCTTCAACACCGGCGCGGCCTGCCGCCGCTTGTACTCGCTTCCCGTCACCATCCGGAGCACCCGCCGCACCGTCTCCGGGTCGTGGCCGCGCCGGACGATCTCCTCGAAGGGGAGCCGCTCCTCGATGAAGGCGGCGAGGATGTCGTCGAGGACCTCGTAGGGCGGCAGGCTGTCCTGGTCAACCTGGCCGGGCTTCAGCTCCGCCGAGGGGGGCTTCGTGAAGGTCCGCTCGGGGACGAGCGCGCGGCCGGCGCGTCGGTTGGCGGCGCGCGCCACCGGGTAGACCAGCGTCTTCGGCAGATCGCCGATGACCGCGAGGCCGCCCGCCATGTCGCCGTAGAGCGTGCAGTAGCCCACCGCCAGCTCGCTCTTGTTCCCGGTGGAGAGCACGAGCGCCCCGGTCTCGTTGGAGATGGCCATGAGGATCTGCCCGCGGACGCGGGCCTGCACGTTCTGGGCGGTGAGGTCGCCCGGGGCGTGGCGGAAAGCGGCCTCGAGCGAGGACAGCCAGGCCGCGTGGATCGGCTCGATGGGGATCTCCTGGAAGGCGATCTTCAAGTTCGCCGCCAGCTCTCGCGCGTCCTCGCGCGAGTGCTCCGAGCTGTAGCGGGAGGGCATCGCCACGCCGAGGACGTTCGACGGGCCCAGTGCCTCGGCGGCGAGGCAGGCCGTGAGGGCGCTGTCGATGCCGCCCGAGAGGCCGACGACCACCTTCTCGAAGCCGCACTTCGAGACGTAGTCCCGCACGCCCAGCGCGAGCGCCCGGAACACCTCGTCGGCCTCGGCCTCGGGGCCGACACCGGGGGCCGGGGCCGGCGGGCGCTCCTCGCCCGACGGGAGGAGCACCGTTGCGCCGCTTCCGTCCGTCCCGGTGACGAGCAGGGCCTCCTCGAGGAGCGGAGCGCGCGCCACCACCTCGCCGTCCGGCGCCACGAGCATCGAGCCGCCGTCGAAGACGAGCGAGTCGTCGCCGCCCACCTGGTTCACGTAGGCGATCGCCGCACCGTGGCCGCGCGCGCTCGCCCCGAGCATCCGCTCCCGGAGCGCGGGCTTGCCCAGGGCGTACGGCGAGGCCGAGATGTTGACGACGAGGTCGGCTCCGCCCGCCGTCAGCTCGGCGATGGGGTCGCGGGCGTAGCGCGGCTTCACCCAGAAACGCTTGTCGTTCCAGATATCCTCGCAGATGGAGAGCCCGAGGCGAAGACCCACGCCCTCCGAGGTCGCGGCCGTGCTGGATGGCGAGGGGAGGAAGTAGCGGGTCTCGTCGAAGACGTCGTAGGTGGGCAGGAGCGACTTGCGCCCCACCGCCACCACGCGCCCGCCCTCGACGAGCGCGGCGCTGTTGTACAGGCCGGGCGGCGGAGCGCCGGGCGGCGCCTCGGGGAAGCCCACCACGACCGCGATCCCCCGGGACCACTCCGCGGGCCTCGCGAGGTCCGCAAGGGTGCTCGCGGCGCGCGCCCGGAACTCCGGCATGTCGAGGAAGTCGCGGGGCGGGTAGCCGCAGACGGCCAGCTCCGGGAACGCCACCAGGCGCGCACCCGCGGCACGGGCCTGCTCCGTGAAGGTCCGGATCCTCGCCGCGTTTCCGCCGAAGTCCCCGACCGTGGTGTTCACCTGCGCGAGGGCGATCCGCTGCGCCGGCATGGTTCCGGGATGGTACCATCTCGGACGCGATGGCCCAGCGCATCCTGGTGGTCGAGGAGAGCCGGACCGTGGCGGCCGCGCTGCGCCGCCCCCTGGAGAGGGCCGGCTTCAAGGTGGACGAGTCCGCCCCGGAGGAGGCGCTCTCGATGCTGGACGTCGGCGTCCACGCCCTCGCCATCGTGCGCCCCGAGGCCTCGGGGGGCATTCCGGTGGTGGATCTCCTCAAGAAGGCCGACCCGACGCTGCCGGTGGTCCTCGTCTTCCCGGACGAGGACGAGGCCGAGGGGGGCGCGGACGCCCTGGTCGCCGACGGGCTGCTCGTCGGCCCGCTCATCGGGCCGGTGGTGGTGAGCTGCTGCCGGTCCATGTCGCGCCTGCGCGCCCAGGCGAAGCGCATCGCCGAGCTGGAGCGCGCCAAGCCGTCGGTGAAGGGCCTGCAGGACTACGAGTTCTTCAAGAAGCTCCTCCTCATGGAGGTGAAGCGCTCGCGCCGCTACCGCTACCCGGTCTCCCTGGCGCTGGTGGCGGTGGACCGCTGGAAGGAGGCGGCGGCGAAGCTCGACCGGCGCTCCCGGGCGGCGCTGCTCTCGGACCTGCTCGGCGTCGTCGCCGGAGCGGTGCGCGACATCGACCTCCCCATCCTCTACTCCGAGGATCGCTTCCTCGTGTTCATGCCCCACACGCGGGGCGACGGCGCGCAGCAGGTCTCGACCCGGATCGTCTCGCGCGTCCGCGCCCGGAAGGGACCGGTGGCGGTGACCGTGAGCGCCGGGGTGTCCACCTTCGAGGGCGAGGGGACCGTCTCCTTCTCCGCCCTCACCAAGGCGGCCGCCGACGCCCTCTCCCGCGCCCAGGCCGCGGGCGGCGATCAGGCCGTGCGCGCGGGCGGCGCGCGCAAGCGCGACCGGGTCTCCATCGGCTGACGGGAGGTCCCCGGATGGCCCCACTCCCTCGCCTCGCGCCCTGCCTGCCGCTCGCCCTCGCGCTCGCAGCCTGCCGGCCCGCGCCGCCGCCGCTCCCCGACGTGCGCGTGTTCGCCACCGTTTCCGAGGCGGGGGCGAAGGCCCTCGCGACCACCGCGGCCGCGCGGGGCGTCGCCCGCGTGACGCTCGTCGCCGGCGGGCCCGCCGCGGCGGACCTCGCCTGGCTCGGCGACCCGTCCGAGGCGGTGGAGGCGGCGGCCGATCTGGTCGCCGGCGCCGGGCCCTCGCAACCCGGGATCGCCGCCCGCTGGAAGGACCCCGGCGGCCGCTTCGTCCCGCTCTGCGCCCGGGCCCGCGTGCTCGTCGTCGCCCCGAGGGCCGGGATCGCGCCGCGGCCGGAGGCACTGCGCGACCTCGCCGACCGGAGGCTCGCCGGCCGGCAGGCCCTCGCGCCGCTCTCGCATGGGCTCGGGCCGGCCACGGCGGCGGCGCTGGCGCTCGTCTATGGCGAGCCGGGCATCCGGGCCTTCCTCGACCTCGTCGCGAAGAACCGCCCGCGGATCGCGGGGAGCGACGACGAGGTGCGGGTGCTGGTCGCCGGTGGCGCCGCGGCCTTCGGGCTCACCGGATCGGAGGAGGCGGCGGCCGGCGCCGTGAGCGCGGCCGCCCTGGAAGTGGTCTACCCGGACCAGCGCGGCTCGGGGACCGTGATCCTGCCCACCGCCGTGGCGCTGACGAAGGCCGGGGCGGGCTCCGAACCGGCGAGGAGGCTCCTCGCCTGGATGGCGGACGAGGAGGCGGAGCGGCTCCTCGCGGCACGCGCGCCCGGCTACCTGCCACTGCGCGCCGGCGTTCCCGTGCCGCTCGGCGCGAGGCCGGCGGACAACGTGCGATCGCCGGAACTGGACTGGGACCGGCTGGCGATGGCGAAGCGGCGGCTCGCGAAGTACCTCGAGAGCTGGCCAGCCCCCTGATCCACGCCGCCGAGTGGGCGGAGGGCGAATCTTCAACCCCGACAGGGATTCCCCGGAGAGGTATGTCGGGAATGCCCCTTTTGGGGCATAAAGCGCACTAATAGTGCATATCGATGGCGTCAAAAAACCCCAGAATGTCCATTTACCATGCAGTATTGGGAAAAAATGTATCCAGAGGGGGTGGAAACCGAACGGGGCGTTGTTATGGTCCGGGGTGCCGGGGACAGACCGTGGGTAGTGCGGGGTAGGAGATCCATCCAAAGGGCGGTCTGCCGACACCGGTGAACAGGCCCCACCAAGGGCTCTCTCGAGAAGGAACACCACGATGCCCCAGATCGATATCGAGATCCTCTCGCCGTTTGCCGCCAAGTTCCTCGAAGGCACCAACCTCACGCCCGCGGAGAGGGCCGAGGTGCTGCGCATCGCCCAGGGGTTCGCCTGCAAGGACTCGGCGTCCGCTGCAGGGGTCTCGCCGGAGACCATCCGCGCGCGCCGCAAGCGCATCTACCGGAAGCTGGACGTCCCGGGCTCGGGCGAGCTGCTCGCGAGCCTCCTCGCCCTCTCGCTGAAGATGCTGTCGCGTGGCGAGCGCGTGGAGCCGCGCCCGGTCGCCTCGTCGACCATGCAGGCGACGGCGCCCTCGGCGCCAGCGTTGCGGTAGCGATCGACGCGCCGGGCGGCGCGGCGGGAGCGAGGGCGGCCGCCGGTGGGTGGCCGCTCCGCTATCCCGCGAGCCAGCGCTCGATGCGCTCCGCGATCCTGGCGGGCGTGAACCCGTACTCCTCGGCGAGCGCCTTCTCGGGGGCGCTCGCGCCGAAGCGGTCGATGCCGACCACGAGGCCGTCCCGGCCGAGGTGGCGCCACCACTCGAGGCCGCGGGCCGCCTCCACCGCGCAGACCCGGTGGCCGGGCGGGATCACCTGGCGCTGGTAGTCCGCGGGCTGGGCCTCGAAGCAGGCGAGGCACGGCATGGAAACGAGGCGCGCGGCGACGCCCTTCTTCGCGAGCAGCGCCAGCGCCTCCTGCGCCGGGGCGAGCTCCGAGCCGGTCGCGACGACCGTCAGCTTCGCCCCCGGCGCCTCCGAGACCACGTAGCCTCCACGCGCGAGCAGCGCGGGATCGGAGCTGGCGCGGGCGACCTTGCCGGTCTTCTGGCGGGTGAGCACGAGGGCGGTGGGGCCGGACCGGCGCGAGAGCGCGTGCGCCCAGCCCGCCGCCGTCTCCAGCCCGTCGGCTGGCCGGACCACGTGCAGGTTGGGGATGGCCCGGAGCGCGGTGAGCTGCTCCACCGGCTGGTGGGTGGGGCCGTCCTCTCCGAGGAAGATCGAGTCGTGGGTCCAGACGTAGACGACTTGAAGTCCGGAGAGCGCGGCGAGGCGCACCGGCGGCCGCATGTAGTCGGAGAAGACGAGGAAGGTGGCGCAGAAGGGGATGAACTGACCGTCATAGGCGAGACCGTTCGAGATGGCGCCCATGGCGTGCTCGCGGATGCCGAAGTGGACGTTCCGGCCCTCGTAGGCCCCTGGTCCGAAAGAGCCGCCGCCCTTGATGTCGGTGAGGTTCGACTCGTTGAGGTCGGCCGAGCCGCCCGCGAGCGAGGGAACGAGCGCCGCTGCCTTGTTGAGGACAGCGCTGGAGAGCTTGCGAGTCGAGTCCACGACATCCGAGCCCTCGAGGAGCCTCGCGCCGAGGTCGGCCGGCAACGTGCGCTCGAGGTGGGCGTCGAGAAGCCTGGCCTTCTCGGGGTGGGTCTCCCGCCAGGCCTTCTCGCGCCGGGCCCAGGCCTCGTACCCGGCGAGCTTGCCGGCGACGACCTCCTTCCAGAAGGCGCGGACGTCGTCCGGCACGAGGAAGCGCGGCGTGAGCGGCCAGCGCAGGAACTCCTTCGCGGCCTTGAGCTCCTCCTCGCCGAGCGGCGATCCGTGCACCGCGCTCGTGCCCTGCTTCTTCGGCGCGCCGTAGCCGATGACGGTGTGCACGCGGACGAGGCTCGGCCGGGACAGCTCCGCCCTGGCCGCGTCGATGGCGCGGGAGATGCCGTCGTGGTCGCGGCCGTCCACCGACTGGACGTGCCAGCCGTACGCCTCGAAGCGCTTCGTCACGTCCTCGCCGCTGAAGGTGATGGAGGTGCGGCCGTCGATGGTCACCTGGTTGTCGTCGTACAGGTAGACGAGCCGGCCGAGCTTGTGGTGCCCGGCGAAGCTCGCCGCCTCGGCGCTCACGCCCTCCATGAGGTCGCCGTCGGAGACGATGGCGTAGACGAAGTGATCCTCGACCGGGTTCCCGGGCCCGAGCCTGGCCGAGAGCATCGCCTGGCCGAGGGCCATGCCGACGCCGTTCGCGAAGCCCTGCCCGAGCGGGCCGCTCGTCACCTCGATGCCGGGGGCGTGGCCGAACTCCGGGTGGCCCGCCGTCCTGGAGCCGAGCTGGCGGAACTTCTCGAGATCCTCGAGGCCGAGGCCGAATCCGGCGAGGTGCAGGAGCGAGTACAGGAGCATCGACCCGTGGCCGGCGGAGAGGACGAACCGGTCGCGGTCCATCCACCGCGGCTCCTTCGGGTTGAAGCGCAGGTGGCGCGTCCACAGGACATGCGCCAGATCGGCGCACCCCATGGGCATCCCGGGGTGGCCGCTGTTCGCCTTCTGGACCGCGTCGGCGGCCAGGAAGCGGATGGTGTTCACGCATTTCTCGGTGAGCTCGGCGGTGGGGATCGACGTCACGATGGCCTCCGGTCGGGGGGCCGAACGATCGCCTACCGAAGGGGTGAGATCAAGGGCTGAAGGAGGGCGGGTCCGGCGTTCGGGCGAAGGAGGGAGAACGGGGGCGGAAGGGCAGCCGGGGTGTAGGAGCAGGTACGTTCACGGCGGGTGCGATAGGTATCGTGATCGGCCCGCAACCGTGCTTACGATCCGGCCCCGTGGGGACCATCCGCGTCGCCGCTACCGTCGAGGCGACCGAGGCCGAGGGGCCGGGGGCGAGGTACGCCCTGTGGGCCCAGGGCTGCTCGCACCGCTGCCCCGGCTGCTGCAACCCGCGCATGTTCGACCCGAAGGGGGGGCGGGCGGTCGGCGTGCCCGACGTCCTCGCCGCCATCGCCCGGGTCCGGGATCGGATCGAGGGCGTGACGCTCCTCGGCGGCGAGCCGTTCGACCAGGCCGCCCCGCTCGCCGAGGTGGCCCGCGGCGCCCGCGCCCTCGGGCTCTCGGTGCTGACCTTCAGCGGCTACACGCTCGAGGAGCTCGAGGCCCTTCCCGCGCCCGGCGTGCGGGAGCTCCTCGAGGCCACCGACCTGCTCGTGGACGGGCGCTTCGACGCCTCCCGACCGGAGCGGGAGCGGCGTTGGGCGGGCTCCACCAACCAGCGCTTCCACTTCCTCACGGACCGCTACACCCCGGGCATCGAGCGGATCCACCCCGGTGAGCCGGAGCGGACCGTGGAGCTGCGCATCGCGCCCTCGGGCGAGGTGTTCGCGAACGGCTGGCCGGAGATGCCGCAGTGACGGGGGCCGGGCCTACCGGTCCTTGACGGCAGCCTTCGTCCCGGCCACCTGCTGCCAGTACTCGCTCGTCTTCTCCCGCCGGACGACCTTGCCGAGCGCCTTCTCGAGCGCCTCGGTCTCGGCCATGCAGCTCTGGCCCTTGAGGCCGTGGGTCTCGAGGTGGACCGAGCCGTCCGGGGCGATGGTGACGACGATCTCGACCTTGTCCGCCATCGCTACCTCCAGCGTTGCAGCACGACCTTCACGGTGCCGTCCACCTGCTTCTCCTCCTTGGCGAGCTGGTATCCCTTCCGCTTCAGCTCGCCCAGGACCATGGAGTAGGCGTACCGCTGCTGGATGCGCCCGGCGAGCGCCTTGCCGGCCGCTCCCGAGTGCACGAGCGCGACCCGCTGCGTCTTCGGGTCCACCTTCACGCCCACCTCGGCGCCGCTGGCGTCGGAGGCCACGTAGTCCACGTCGTGGGTCTTGCCGTCGGTGGTCTGGAGCTTCTTCCGGGCCCGGTACTCGGCCCCGGCCTCCACGGCGGCCTGGAGGAGCGCCGCGAGGCTCTGGACCACCAGGACGATCTCGACGCCCTGCGACACGGTCACCAATCCCACCAGCGGCGCCGGCGGTAGCGCCAGCCGGGCGGCGAGACCAGGGCCGCGATGACGAACGCGACGAGCATGCCGGCGACGCGCCACCCGCTCCTCCGGTCGGGGAGGGCGATCATCAGGATCGGAGCGGCGATCGCGCCCACGATGACGCCGATGCGCACGAGCGGGTTCTTGATCATCTTCAGGAGACGGAGGCCATAGGGCGAGCCGCCGCCCCAGCCACTTCCCCCGCCGGCCCAGCCGCCGCCGTAGGGATCTCCCCAGCCGCGCCGGCCCCAGCCGCCCTGGCCCCACGTCGCCTCGCCGAGCCGCTCCTCGACCCGCGCTGCCTCCTGGCGGGCGAGGGTCTCGCCGAGCTCCCGGCGCGCGCGGGCCTCGTCCTCGGCGACCTTCTGCCGCTCCCGCTCGAGATCGGCGTGCGCGGCGGCCTCCGCGGCCGTCTCCTCCCGCCGCTTCGCCCAGAGCCTCTCGTTGAAGAGCCGCTGCTCGCGGGTGGTCAGGTCCGCCCCGCAGTTCTGGCAGGCGGCGGCGTAGACGCTGTTGTCCATCTCGCAGGCGGCGCAGCGCGCGAAGGGCTGCTCCCCGTCGCGCATCGGGGCCACGTCGAGCGGCCGCTCCTTGGGGTCCCGAAAGCGGTCGGTGGCCCCCTCGGGAACGGGCGCGTCCGCGGGCGGCCGTCCCGGCGCCTCCACCCGGCCAAAGCGGCCGGCGGCGTCGGGGGTCGCGGCGCCGGGGGTCGCGGCGGCGGGCTCGTCGCGCCTGGGCCGCTCCAGATTCAGGAACCTTCTCTCGCGATCGGAGGCCATGTGCCGATCACCCGAACCGGCTGGCGATGGGGCTCGGGACCTCCTCGGGCGGGACCGAGGAGGCAGGGCGCGTGCGGGTCTTCGACCAGTCGCGCAGCTTCTGGATCTCCTCGCGCATGGTCGCGGCGAGGGGGAAGGTCTCCTTCACGGCGTGGGCGAGGTGGCGCTGCGACACGTCCACGTTCTCGGCGAAGGCGTCGTACATGGCCGAGATCATCGCCTGCTCGATCTCGGCGCCGCTGAACCCCTCGGCGATCTGGGCCAGCTGCGCGAAGTCGAAGGCCTCGGGCTTGCGGCCGCGGCGCGAGACGTGGATCTGGAAGATCTCGCGGCGCTCGGCCACGGTCGGGAGGTCGATGAAGAAGATCTCGTCGAAGCGCCCCTTGCGCAGCAGCTCCGGCGGAAGCATCTCGATGCGGTTCGCGGTGGCGACGACGAAGACCGGGACGGTCTTCTCCTGGAGCCAGGTGAGCATGGCCCCGAAGACGCGCGCGGTGACGCCGCCGTCGGTCTGGCCGGAGGAGCCGGACCCGGACAGCCCCTTCTCGATCTCGTCCACCCACAGCACCGCCGGCGCCACGCTCTCGGCCACGCGGATGGCCTTGCGCAGGTTCTCCTCGGACGAGCCCACGAGCCCCGAGAAGATGCGCCCCATGTCGAGCCGCAGGAGCGGCAGCCGCCAGGTCGAGGCGATGGCCTTGGCCGTGAGGCTCTTGCCGCAGCCCTGCACGCCGAGGAGGAGCAGCCCCTTCGGCTCCGGAAGGCCGAACTTGCGGGCCGGCTCGCCGAAGGCCGCGGTGCGGCGGGTGAGCCAGGTCTTCAAGTTTTCGAGGCCGCCCACGTTCCCGAGCTTCTCGTCGGTGGGGTAGTACTCCAGCAGGCCGCTCTTTCGGATGACCTGCCGCTTCTCGTCGAGGATGAGCTGGATGTCATCCCTGTCGAGCTTCTGGTCGGCGGCGATGGCCTTGGCGAAGGCGTTCTCGGCCTCCGAGAGCGTGAGCCCCTGCGCGGCCTTGATGAGCTGCTCGGCCTCCTCCCGGTTGAGCTCGACGGACGCCTTCTTCCCCTCGCGCACCACCCGCACGATGTCCTTCAGGAGCTCGAGCAGGTCCTTGGCGGTGGGGAGCGGGACGTCGAGGACCGAGATCTCCTTCTCCAGCTCGGTGGGGATGGAGAGCGTGGGCGAGAGGAGGATGACGGTCGTGTAGGTGGCCTTGAGGGCCTGGGCCAGCTCCCGGAGCGCGCGCACCACCGTGGGGTCGGAGAGGAACGGGTGGAAGTCCTTCAGGACGACGAGCGACGGGTCCGCGAGCTTCTCGACGGCGGCGAGCGTCTCGACCGGGTCCTTGCTCCCCTCCGGCGCCGGGCCGCGCGCCTTGCCCATGCGCCGCATTCCCTTCGTCACCGACCAGGAGAGGAGCGCCTTGCCGTGGTGCTCGGCCAGCTCCTCGAGGATGGCGTCGAGCCGCTGCTCCTCCCAGGTGACGAGGTAGATGAGCGGGTAGCGGGCCCGGACGAGGGTGTCGAGCTCCTGGACGAACCTCGGCTTCGCCGCCGGGGCGGGAGGCGCGGCGGCAGGGCTGTCGGGGCCGGCCATCCAAGAGAGCATACCAGGGAGTCGGGGCAGGTCGATCCAGGGCCCCTGTCCCTTGTCTCAGGGAGACCGGATCCAGAGCAGCCGGAAGCCGCCGCCCGTGGCCTCGACCGCCGCGACCGATCCCGCCGGCATCCGCTCCACCGGTCCGGCACGCGCCACCGCCTCCCCCATCTCCGGGTTGTGGCCGACCAGGGCCACTCCGTCGCCGGCCTCCCGGCCCCGGACGAGGAGGGCCTCGGCGGCGGAGCGGCCCGGGGCGAGGGCCGGCTCCTCGGCCGCCGGGGCACCCGTCGCCGCGGCGAGGATCTCGGCCGTCTCGCGGGCGCGGACGCTGGGGCTCGCGACGATGCGCCGCAGCGGCAGGGAGGGGGCGAGCACCCTGGCGAGCGCCGCGAAGGCGGCGCGGCCGGCCGCGGTGAGGCGGCGGGCCTGGTCGTCGCCGCCCCCGGGCGCCTCGGCCTCGCCGTGGCGCACGAGGTAGAAGACGGTGCGGCTGGCGCCCGGCACGGCGTCCCTACCCGGCGCGCCCGGTGCGCGCCGCGAGCTGCCGCAGCCTCCCGGCCGTGGCGAGGTCCATCGCCAGGGTGGAGATCTCCATGGGCATCCGGTAGGACCAGTTCTCGCCGGTGACGGTGCCCGGGACGTTGACGCGCTCGCGCGCCCCGAGCGCGTCCTGGAACGGGACGAGGACGAGGTCCGAGGCAGAGGCGTAGACCAGCTCCAGGAGCGCGTCCCGGACGCCCGGGTCGAAGCGCTTCGGGGCGCGCGCCCTCAGCTCGGCGAGCCCGGGGATGGCGAGGAGGGCCTTCCGCTCGGCGGCGTCGAGGCCCTCGTACCAGTCGGCGAGCGAATCGGTGTCGTGCGTGCCCGTCGTGGCGAGCGACACCGCCGGCCACCTCGCCGGGTCGCGGAACGCGGCCCCGTCCTTCTCCCAGCGCAGCACCCGGTAGCCCGGGATGGAGAGCCGCGCCAGCGAGGCGCGCACGAAGTCGGGCACGACGCCGAGGTCCTCGGCGATGAGCCGGGCGCCCTGCTGGAAGATCCGCATCATCCGCTCGCCGTTCCGGATCTGCGAAGGCTCGTCCGGCGGCGTGAACGCGGCCGGGCCGCCGTCGTCCGGCCGGTAGTAGGTCCGGTAGAAGCCGACCACGTGGTCCACACGGTACAGGCCGTACAGCTCGGCGCCGCGCCGGGCCCGCTCGTTCATCCAGGCGTGGCCGTTCTGCTCCATCACGTCCCAGCGGTAGACGGGCAGTCCCCAGTCCTGCCCGGTCTCGCTGTACATGTCCGGCGGAACGCCCACGCGGGCGTCGAGCCGGAAATCGAAGGGGCGCGACCAGACGTCGGCCGAGTCGGGCGCGACCATGAAGGGCAGGTCGCCCATCAGCTCCACCCCGGCCGCGTTCGCCTCCCGGCGCGCCTCGCGCCACTGGAGGTCCAGCTGCCACTGCAGCCAGGTCCGGAAGAGGGCGCGCTCCGACAGCTCCGTCCGCGCCACCGCCAGCGCCGCCGGGTCCCGGTCGCGGAAGGGCGCGGGCCAGCCGGTCCAGCTCTCGCCGCCGAAGCGGTCGTCGTGGAGCGAGACGAACAGGGCGTACTCCTCGAGCCAGGCGTGGCCGCGCGCCCAATCCTCGAGCTGGCGCGCCCGCGCGCTGCGCCGCTTCCACTCCCGCTCGAGGAAGGAGCGAAAGGCGAGCTCGAGGGCGCGCCCCTTCACGGCGCGCACCGGGCTCCAGGCCACCGACGGCGCGGACCGGAGCGCCGAGAGCTCTGCCTGGTCCTCGGCGGAGAGGGCGTCGCGGCCGCCGGCGGCGGCGAAGTCCTCCACCGAGTCGAGGGCCAGGTACACCGGGTCGGTGGCGAAGGCGGAGAGGGCGGCGTAGGGGCTCGCCTGGCCGCGGGAGGCCTCGTTCACCGGAAGGACCTGCACCACCTGGAAGCCGGAGGCGGCGGCCCAGCGGGCGAAGGGCACGAGGTCGGGGATCTCGCCCACCCCCCAGCCCGAGGGCGTGCGGATCGAGAAGAGCGGGATGAGGACGCCTGCCTGCCTTGCCATGGAGAGATCCCGGGTTGCGGAGCGTGCCGTGCGCGGCTCGACCCCTTGTAGCCCTTTTAGCTCCGAGCTATCCAGAAGGCCACGCCCTCTCTCGCACCTCTCCCGAGCCTCCCCGATGCCCTACCGCGGGCGCTTCGCGCCGAGCCCCACCGGACCCCTGCACCTCGGGAACGCCCGCACGGCGCTCGTCGCCTGGCTGGCGGCGCGGGCGGCGGGCGGCGCCTTCGTCATGCGGGTCGAGGACCTCGACGGCCCGCGCGTGCGGCCGGGGCTCGAGGCCCGGATCCTGGAGGAGCTCGCGTGGCTCGGACTCGACTGGGACGAGGGGCCGGACGTGGGGGGACCCTTCGGGCCGTACCGTCAGTCGGAGCGGCTCGCGCGCCACGCCGGGGTCGTCTCCCGCCTGCGCGAGGCCGGGCTCGCCTATCCCTGCTTCTGCTCGAGGTCGGAGGTCGCCGCCGCGGCCCACGCCCCGCACGGCCCGTCCGACGACGGCCCGCGCTATCCCGGCACCTGCCGGGACCTCTCCGCCGCCGGCCGGGAGGAGCGGGCGCGCACGCGACGGCCGGCGTGGCGCTTCCGGGTGCCGCAGGGGCCCGTCGCCTTCGAGGACCAGGTTCACGGGCCGCAGTCCACGGACGTGGCCGCCGCGGTGGGCGACTTCGTCGTGGCCCGGGCCGACGGCGTTCCCGCCTACCAGCTTGCGGTGGTGGTGGACGACGCCGCCATGGGGGTGACCGACGTCGTGCGCGGGGACGACCTGCTCCCCTCGACGGCCCGGCAGCTCCTGCTCTACCGGGCGCTGGGCCTCGCCGCGCCCCGCTTCGCCCACGTCCCGCTCGTCGTCGGGCTGGACGGCGAGCGGCTCGCGAAACGGCACGGCGCGGTCTCGCTCGGCGAGCTGCGGTCCCGCGGCGCCGACCCGCGCGCCGTGGTGGGCCTGCTCGCGGCGCTCTCGGGCCTCGTGCCGGCTGGCGCGAGGGCCGCGCCGCGGGACCTCGTGGCCGGCTTCGACCTCGCCCGGATCCCGCGCGCGCCCGCGGTCCTGGAGCCGGCGGCGGCGGAGCGGCTCGCCGGGTAGGCGGCGCCCTCGGCGCGGCCGGGCGGCTGGCCGCGGCCGCCGGGCTGCGACGACGCCGGAGCGCCGCGGGTGGCCTGCCGAGGCGAGCGGCGGGACCATCCGGTCCTCGGCTGGGCGGCGATGCTCTGGGCGCCCGCCTGGCTCGCCTGGCGCTGGTGGAACGCGCGGGGCGCGCGGATCGGCCGCGCCAGGGTCTTGCCCGACCCCCCACCCTGAGCCCTGAGGGGCGCCGGCTGTCGGGCCCTCCGGCGCCGGGTCGGGACTTCCCGACAGCCCTGCCCGCCAAGCTCCCGATTTCCCGGGAGTGCGCTTTGGCAACGCCGATGCAGTGACAGGGCTCGGGTGACCGAACGAAAAGTGGCGGCACCCGAACTGGAAAGGAGAAACACCATGACCCGCAAGACCCCGACCCTGGTTGGCGCCGCAATCGGCCTCGCCCTCTTCCTCGCCGTCGCCCTCCTGCCCGCGCTGCTCTACGGCGGGTACGCCGGCGTCCTCCTCGCAGGCGGCATCTTCGGAACGCCCGTCGCTCCCACCTTCTGGGTCCGCGCCCTCATCGTGTTCGGCATGGTGCTCGGCGTGACCGGCGTCGCCTCCCTGTTCGCGGTCGGCGGCGCGGCCCTCGGCGCGGCCGTCGGCGCCCTCATCGGCGCGGCCCCGACGGCCGAGCCCAAGAAGGCCGAGGTCAAGGCCGGCAAGTGAACCTTGCAGGGGGGGTACCCCGCAGGTCCCCGGTCCGGCCCCGCGCCGGACCGGGGGCTTCTTCTTCTGATAGGCTCCCCGGCCGCGTGAGAGTCGAGCCCACCGCGGCGATCCCGCCCATCGAGCTTCGTCCCGGGCGCGGCGCTCCCCCCGGCGCCCGGTTCACCGTCGTCATCCCGACGTGGAACAACCTCGCCTTCGCGCGGCTCTGCGTGGAGAGCATCCGGCGGAACTCGGCCTTCCCGCACCAGGTCGTGCTGCACGTGAACGACGGGAGCGACGGAACGCTCGAGTGGGCCCGGGCGGAGGGGCTCGACCACTCGTGCTCCCCCGCGAATGCCGGCATCTGCTTCCCGGTGAACGCCGCCGCTTCGCTGGCGCGGACCGACTACGTCGTCTACATGAACGACGACATGTACGTCTGCCCGGGATGGGACGCACCGCTCTGGGCGGCGATCGAGCGGGTGGGCCACACGCGCTTCTTCTTCTCCTCGACGCTCATCCAGCCCACCGGGACGGACCCCTGCACCTACCCGCCCCAGGACTTCGGCGACCACCCGGACCGCTTCCGCGAGGCGGACCTCGTCGCCGCCGCCGCCCGCCTGTCGCGCGAGGACTGGTCCGGCGCCACCTGGCCCCCCAACGTGGTCCACCGCGAGCTCTGGAACCTCGTGGGCGGCTACAGCGTGGAGCTCACGCCGGGCTTCTACTCCGACCCCGACTTCTCCATGAAGCTCTGGAAGGCCGGCGTGCGCGAGTTCCGCGGCATCGGGGCGAGCAAGGTCTACCACTTCCGGCAGAAGTCCACTGGCCGCATCGTCCCGAACGACGGCCGTCGGCAGTTCGCCGTGAAATGGGGCGTGCCCTCCTCCTGGCTCTTCCGGCGCGTCCTGCGGATGGGAGAGCCGTACGCCGGACCGCTCCCCGAGATGGACGCGGCCCCCGGCCGCGCCGTGGCGCGCCTCAAGGCGCTCTCCATGCGCCTGCGCCCCTGGTGAGGCGCCTCAGACCGGCGCGCCGAGCACGGCGGCGACGGTCTCCCGGAGGTAGCGCGCCGCGGTGGCGAGCGTGCGCTCGGCGCCGCCGGGCGCGCGCGCGACCGGAGGGGCCACCTCCATGACGTCGCCGCCGCACAGGCCGACCTCGCGGCCGAGCCGCCGCACCAGCTCCACCACGAAGTCCGGCGAGAGGCCGTCCGGCTCGGGCGTGCCGGTGGCGTCGGCCACCGACTCGTCGGTGCCGTCGATGTCGTTCGAGAAGTAGACCGAGGAGACGCGGGACTCCCGCACGTGGGCCGCGATGGCGTCGAGGGTTCTCGACGGATCGGCCCGCACCTCCGCGGCCCAGAACTGGCGCACGCCGCAGGTCCGCTCCCAGTGGGCGCGGTCCCGCCTCGAGGCCCGGATGCCCACCTGGACGAGCCGGCCGCCGCGGCCGAGCAGCTCGCTCGCGTGGAAGGACCAGGTCCCGAAGCAGTACTTCACGCCGAGCCGCTCCTCGAGCAGGTCGGTGTGCGCATCCACCTGTACGACCCCGAGGCCCGGCCGGGCGCGGGCGAGCGCGGCCACCGCGGGCCAGGCGCAGGAGTGGTCGCCGCCGAGGAGGATGGGCGCGGCGCGGGGGGCGAGCCGGAGAGCGAGGTCGAGCGCGCGCTCGGCGATAGAGAGCGGCGACACCGGGAGGCGTGTGGCCTCCACCGCGGCGACGTCCGGGAAGAGGGCGCGGCGCGACGCCGCCTTCTGCCCCTCGGAGAGCATGTCGTCGTGGAGGAGCTGCGGCACGACGAAGACGTCGCCCAGGTCCACGAGGCCCTTCTCGCGGGCGCGCTCGAACCAGCGCGGATCCTCGTCGAGGAGCCGTGCCCGGATCGCCTGCGGGCCCAGGCTCGCGCCGCGCACGAACCCCGCGCCGACGTCGGAGGGCACGCCGAGGAGCAGCGCCCGCGCCCCGGCGACGCGCGCCACGTCCTCCCGGTGGCGGGCCTCGATCTCCGCCTCGCCCGATGCGCCGTAGATGCGCCGCTGTACCGCGAGCTGCCCGGCGCGCCCCGACGAGACGAGGTACAGGCCGCCCGCCGCGGGGCGGAGGAGGAGCGCCAGCTCTTCGAGCGGGATCATGCCGCTTCCGTAACGCGTGGCTACGGCCGGCGCCGCGCCTCCGCCGGCCAGGCGCGCACCAGCTCCACCAGCGTCCGGACGCCGACGCCGGTGCCGCCCTTCGGGACGTAGCCGCGCTCCTTGGTGGACGACGACGGCCCGGCGATGTCGAGGTGGGCCCAGGGCGCGTCGCCCACGAACTCCTTGAGGAAGTGGGCGGCGCCGATGGCTCCGCCCCAGCGGTCGCCGGTGTTCTTCAGATCCGCCACCTCGGACTCGAGCGTCTCCTTGACCGACTCGGTCATCGGGAGCCGCCACGCGTCCTCGCCGGCGACGCGGGCCGCCTCGAGGACCCGGTCCACGGCCGGGCCGTCTGGCCCGAAGACGCCGACCGTGGTCTTGCCGAGCGCCACCACGCAGGCGCCGGTGAGGGTGGCGAGGTCCACGATGGCCGCGGGCTTCAGGGTGTCCACGCCCCAGGACAGGACGTCGCCGAGCACGAGGCGCCCCTCGGCGTCGGTGTTGGTCACCTCCACCGACTTGCCGTTCCGGGCCACGAGGACGTCGGAGGGCTTGTAGGCCCGCCCGCCGGGCATGTTCTCGCAGGCGCCGACGAGCGCGTGCACCGGGAGCTCGGGCTTGAGGCTCGCGATCACCCTCATGGCGGCGAGCACGGCGGCGGCGCCGGCCATGTCGGTCTTCATGTCCACCATGCTCTCGGTGGTCTTGAGGGAGAGGCCGCCGGAGTCGAAGGTGATGGCCTTGCCCACCAGCACCAGCGGGGGCCTCTTCGCCGCCGGGCCGCGGGGAACCCAGGAGACCTTCACGAGGCGCGGCTCCTCGGCCGAGCCGCGGGTGACGCCGAGGAACATCCCCATGCGCAGCGAGGCGATCTCGCGCGGGCCGTGCAGCTCGCAGGCGAGGCCCGCCTCCCTGGCGAGGTCGCGGGCGGCATGCGCGAGCCGGACCGGGGTGCAGGCGAGCGGCGGCTCGTTCACGAGGTCGCGGGCCCACGCCACGGCATCGGCGACGGCGCGCGCCAGCGCCACGGCCTCCCGGACCTCGCGCGAGCGCTCCTGGCCCTGGGGCAAGAGCACCGCCAGCGACTGGGGCACGTGGGGGTGCTTCTTCTCGCTCTTGTACCGGTCGAAGCGGTAGGCGCCGAGCAGCGCCCCCTCGACGATGGCCCGGGCCGCGCCGGCGGCCGTCCCCGGCAGCCGCGGAGCTGCCATCGCCATGCGGGAGGCGCCGGCCTTCCAGGCGGCCCGCGCGGCCTTGCCCGCCGCCATCCGGAGCGCCTCGTGGCCGGAGCGGGGGAGCGCCTCGGCCGCGGCGTCGCGCTTTCCGAGGCCGAGCAGCATGACCCTCGCCGCCTTCAGCTTCCCGAGGCCATGGATCAGGAGCGCTTGCCCGGCCTTGCCCGTGAACTCCTCGTCAAGGGCAGCGGCCGCGAGGTGTCCGCCGAGCCGCCGGTCGAGGTCGCCGACGAGGCCCTTCGAGACCTCGGCCAGCTCCTCCTCGAACACCGGCACGGCCAGGAACGCGGCATCGACCTCGAGCGGCGTGGCGCCGGAAAGCTCGACCTTCATCGGCTCCTCCTCGGACGGAACGGAGTACGGGGCCTTCAGCGGCGGGGGGCGGCGGGCTCGATGCGTTTCGCGGCGGCGGCGGCCTCGCCGGCGCCGCAGGCGGGGGCGGACTTGGCGATGCCGAGGAACCCGCGGGTCTCCTGCGTGCCGCGCGCGGTCTCACGGAGGCGCGGCAGCGCGGCCGGGTCGCCGAGCTCGCCGAGCCGGCGCGACGCGGCCTTGCGGACCTCGCAGTCGGCGTCGGAGAGCAGTGCGACGTACGCGGCGACGCGGTCCAGCTTGTCCTCCGCGCCGAGGTCTCGGGCCACGGCCAGGGCGCGCAGGCGCGCCGCTCCCGAGCCCTGCTGTGCCGCGGCCAGGACCGCCGGGACGGCCAGCGCGCCGGATCGCGCGAGGAGCCGGGCGGCGCGGTCGGCGTGGCGGCGCTCCCGGGCGAGGTCGCCGGCGAGGTCGGCGAGTGCCTCGGGACCGAGGGAGCGCGGGTCCTTCTCCAGGGCGGTCTCGTAGGCCTGGATGCCCGCGGCGGTCTCGCCGGGCAGCTGGTGCAGGGCGCGGCCGAGGAGGACCCGGAGGGCGGGGTCGTCCGGCCGGCGCCGGAGGGCGCCGTCGAGGACGGCGCGGGCCGCCGCGGCGTTCCCCTTCGCGAGGAGGGCCCGGGCTCGCACCGCCGGCCGCCCGCCGACGTAGGCTCGGAGGCCCAGGCCGCCGAAGAGGAGGACGAGCGCCACCCCCGTGGTGGCGATGGCGCGGCGGACGCGGAGGTCGTCCGCCCAGGCCACGGCGAGCTTCGCAGGGGCGGACCGCAGCGCGGCGACGCCCCGCGCGGCCGAGTTGCGCAGGCGGAGGAGCCGGATGGACACCGATTGCCGCAGCGATGGCTGCAGGGGCGGCGTCGGCGATCCGAGGTCGGACGTCGGCCCGTCGGGCGCGAGCCCCGAGGGCGGCAAGAGCTCCAGCACCGGCGCCGGCGACCTCGCGCCGCCGCCCGCGCCGTCCCCGGCGAGGCACGCCTCGAGCTCGGCCCGCAGGTCGCCGGCGGAGCGGTGGCGCTCGCTCGCCCCCTTGGCGCAGGCCCGGGCCACGGCGGCCACCAGCCCCGGCCAGGCGGCGAGGTCGGGGCGCGGGTCGGTGAGCGGCGGGACGGGCTGCGTCGCCTGCATCATGAGGAGGGCCCGCGGTTCCTCGGCGCGGAAGGGGTGGCGCCCCGCCAGCATGCGCCAGGCGATGAGCCCCACCGCGTAGACGTCGGCGCGCGGGTCGATGGACGAGCCCAGCGCTTGCTCCGGCGAGAGGTACTCCGGCGTGCCCACCACCATGCCGGCCTGCGTGGCGCTCCGGGTGGTGGGGTCGGTGATCTTGGCGATGCCGAAGTCGAGGATCTTGGCGACCGGAGGGCCGCCCGCCAGCGCGTGGAGGAAGATGTTCTCGGGCTTGAGGTCGCGGTGGACGACGTCGCGCCGGTGGGCGGCCTCGAGCCCGGCGCAGATCTGAACGAGGATGCGGACCGCCTCCTCGACCTCCAGGGGACCGGTGCGGCGGAGCTTGTCGAAGAGGCTCTCGCCCTCGAGCAGCTCCATGACGAGGAAGAGGTATCCCTCCGGGCTCCTCCCGAAGTCGGTGACCCGGACGATGTTCTCGTGCTCGAGGGAGGCGGCGATCTCCGCCTCGCGCCGGAATCGCTCCACGATCTCGATGGAGGCGGTGAGGTCGGGGCGCAGGACCTTCAGCGCCACCTCCTTGCGCATGTAGACGTGCTCGGCGCGGAAGACGGCGCCCATGCCGCCGGTGGCGAGGTGCGCGGTGAGTCGGTAGCGCCCGTCGATGGTCGAGCCGAGGAGGGACTCGGGCGCGAACCCGGGGGTCTGGAGGGGCTTTGGCTCCGGCACGGCGGGATTGTACCCCGATCGCCCGGGCGGCCCCCCCCGATATCGGCGATCAGGGCGCCGGGCGCCTGCCGTGACGCGCCGTGACGACGGTGTGGATGCCGCCGCGGACGGCGAAATCCCCCGTCACCTCGATCCAGCGCGGGGCGAGGGCCCCCACCAGGTCGTCGCAGATGCGGTTCGTCACCGCCTCGTGGAACGCGCCCTCGTCGCGGAAGCTCCACAGGTAGAGCTTGAGGCTCTTGAGCTCGACGCAGCGCCGGGCGGGGACGTAGCGGATGCGGATGGTGGCGAAGTCCGGCTGGCCCGTGCGCGGGCACAGGCAGGTGAACTCCGGGGCCTCCATGGCGATCTCGTAGGGACGGCCGGGGTTCGGGTTCTCGAAGGTCTCGAGGGCCTTGGTGGGCTTCGATGGCATGGCGCTGCTCATAACACGAAGGCGTGGCCGCAGCGCGGGCAGCGGCGGGTGCGCTCCACCTCGGTCGGGCGCGGCTTCCCGGCGGGGCCGGGCCGCTCGCCCCGCCGCCACAGGCTCCCCCCGCACCCGGGGCAGCGAGGCACGGCGAGGGCGAGGACGAAGAGGAGGAGGACCGCGCCGGGGGCGAGGATGGCGAGGGCGGCGCGGAGGCTTCCGGCGACGAGGCCCACGAGCGCCGCGGCGACGAGGGCCGAGCCAGCGGCCCAGGGCGCGAGGCGTCGCGCCGCCCTCGCCCGCTGCAGCTCCTGCTCGACCTGCCGAAAGCGCGCCGGGCCCGGCTCGGGGCGGCGCTCCCTCACGCCGCCTTCTCCTTGCGCACCGAGGCGAGCCAGAGGTAGGCGCACAGGCCGGCGAAGGCGAGCGCGCTCACCGTCTGGGAGATCGCCTCGCTGTCGTAGAACGGGGTCTTCACCCGGTCCTCCGCGTACCAGGGGAGGAGCCGCAGCCCCGCCCCGAGGACGCCCCCGAGCGCCCCGCCGGCCATCAGCCCCGAGGCGATGATGACGCCGCGCTCGCGGATCGACCGCCCCGCCTCGCCGCCCGTCCGCTCGGACCGCCGCGTGAGGAAGTGGTGGAAGAACCCGCCCACGAGCGCCGGGGTGTTGAGCTCGAGCGGCAGGTACATGCCGAGGGCGAAGGTCAGCGCCGGGACCTCCAGCATCTCCATCACCACGGCGATGGCCGCGCCGGCGCCGAAGAGCAGGTAGGCGACGGGCTGCCGGCTCATGAAGCCCTCGACGAGCGCCTTCATGATGGAGGCCTGGGGCGAGGCGAGGACCGCCCGGGCGTCGCCCGGCGCCTGCTCGCCGAACTGGAACTTCACCGCCAGCACCGCGATGGTGAGTCCCGCCACGGCGGAGGCGACGACGACGCCGAGGAACTTGACCCGCTCCTGGGCCGCCGGCGTCGAGCCGAGCCAGTGGCCGGTCTTGAGGTCGGTGATGGTCTGGCCCGAGACCGACAGCGCCGTGCAGACCATGCCGGCGATGGCCATGACGAAGAACATGCCGGTGCGTCCGGAGACGCCGAACTCCAGGAGCACCACCGACGAGATGATGATCGTCAGCATGGTCATCCCCGAGACCGGGTTGCGGGCGGTGGTGGCGATGGCGTTGGCGGCCACCGAGGTGAAGAAGAAGGAGAAGACGAGCGTCAGGACGAGGCCGATGGCGAGAACGCCCAGGGTGCCGTCGAGGCTCGCGAGGAAGGCCGCCACGGCGAGGGCCGAGACGACGACGCCGAGCAGGATCGACATGACCGAGATGTCGCGGTCGGTGCGCTCGAGGCCGTGCTCCCCGCCGGCGCGGAAGGCCCTGACGGCGATGCCGAAGGAGCCCGCCACGATGCGGAGCGACTTCAGGATGCCGAAGATGCCGGCGGTGGCGATGGCGCCCACGCCCATGAAGCGGACGTACTTCGTGAAGATCTGAGCTGCCGTCATCTCCGCGATGGGGACGGTGCCCGGGTAGACGGCGTCCGGCAGGTGGCGTCCCACGAACCAGACGAGGGGCACGAGCACGAGGTTCGAGAGCACGCCGCCGGCGCAGAGGATCAGCGAGGAGCGCAGGCCCATCACGTAGCCGAGGCCGAGGATGAAGCCGACGGCGTCGAAGGAGAGGACCATCTTCGCCTTCGTGGCGAGCGCGTCCACGGCCGGGAGGAAGCGGAAGTCCACGAACTCCTTCCACACCTGGAAGGTGGTGACGAAGAAGTCGTAGACGCCGGCGACGGCGGTGGCCTGGAGGAGCAGCTTCGCCTGCGAGCCCCCCTTCTCGCCGGTGATGAGCACCTCGGTGATGGCGGTCGCCTCGGGGTAGGGGAACCGGCCGTGCATGTCGCGAACGAAGTAGCGCCGGAGCGGGATGAGGAACAGCACGCCCAGGGCGCCGCCGGCGAGGCAGATGAAGATCGTCTGCCACGGATGCGGGTCGAGCTTCAGGATGTAGAGGGCGGGAAGCGTGAAGATGGCCCCGGCCACGATCGAGGCGGAGACGCCGCCGATGCCGGTGACGATCACGTTCTCGAGGAGGGTCGAGCGGCGCGCGTACGCCCGCGCCAGGCCGATGGTGAGGATGGAGATGGGGATGGCCGCCTCCATCACCTGGCCCACCTTGAGGCCGGAATAGGCGGAGGCCACGGTGAAGATCGCGCACAGGAGGAGGCCCCAGAGGACGGACCGCCAGGAAGCCTCGGGAAGCCGCTCTCCGGCCGGCACCACCGGGCGGTAGGACTCTCCGGGAGCGAGCGGGCGGTAGGCGTTCTCGGGGAGCGACTGCGAGCCGGGTGCGTCCATCCATCCTCCGTTGGGGCGCGGGCCCCCGATGGTCGCCGCGCAGTCTAGCGCCTGGGATATGGTCCTCCCCAGCCGAAAGGAGACGCGCATGACCGACGAGGCGAGGCTCGCCCGGACCACCGCGACAGCCATCCTGGGCATCGACACCCTTTGGGGCGGGGACGTCCTCAACCCGTCGGGCACGGGGCGCTTCATCGCCGACTCCTGGTTCTCCGACGAGCGGCTTCCCGAGGCGTACACGCACCCGGCCGCGGCGAGGCTGCGCGAGACGGGCGGCGTCGCCGCCAAGCAGCCCGACCGCGCGGCCATCGACGCCTACCTCGCCGCCGTGGACGTGCCGGGGGCGGTGCGCGACATGGTGGCGCAGGGGCGCGCCGTGGGCGGGCTGCGCGGCGCGTACCTCGACGGCATGGGCGCGAGCCTCGAGGCGATGTGGGACCTCGTCCAGGAGCTGCTCGGCCGGGGCCCGCCGGTGCCCTACGAGCGCTGCGTCGTCGGCTCCACCGGACGGGCGCCGGAGCCGTCGCGGCCGGAGGAGAAGCGGCGCCTGGTGGCGGAGCTGCTCGCCCGGGCCGGGCATCCCTCCGGGACGCCAGAGGAGCTCCTCGCGGCGGTGGACGCCTGGAGGCGGGAGCGGCTCGTCCCGAGGAAGGCCATCCGCCAGCTCGCCGACGCCTTCATCGCGCAGCTCGAGGCGGGCACGCTGAGGCACGTGGTGCCGCACCTGCCGCCCTCGCTGCGGGCGGTCCCGCGCGCCAACATCCAGTTCCTCGCCATCGAGAACGCCTGGTTCTCCGGGTCGATGAACTACCTCGGGCGGGCCCGCAACCCCGACCGCTCGCCCCGCTACGAGGCCACCTACGAGATCAACGCGGCCCTGGAGATCTCGGTGCCGGAGTTCGCGCAGCTCGTGAGCCACGAGGTGGTGCCGGGCCACGTGACCGACTTCGCGCTCGCCCAGGCCCAGTACGTCGAGCGGAAGCTCGGCTTCGAGGCCACGGTGCTGACCATGAACACGCGCGGCGCGGCCCTCTCGGAGGGTCTCGCCAACAACGCCATCCTCCTGGCTTACGGGGTCACCGAGGTCGGGAACCTGCCAGATGACGACATGAAGATCGGCACCCTGCTCGCGCTCCTGCAGGACGACGCCAAGAACCAGTCCTCGTGGCTCACCTGGAAGGAGGGGCGCCCGCAGCCGGAGGTGGCGGCGGTGCTTCGGCGCGAGTTCCTCTGCTCGGAGGAGCGCGCCGACAAGCTCTCCGGGGCCTGGGGACGCCACCCGCTGCTAGGCCGCATGTACCTGCCGGCCTACCGCGCCGGCACCGAGAAGGTGGCCGAGCTGCGGCGGCGCCATCCGCCGGAGAAGGTCATCCCGGCCCTCTACCACTGCTCGGGCCTGGTGGACGTCGTGACCATCGACCAGGTGCTGTAGCGAGGGAGGACGCCCCTGGTCCGCTTGCGAATCATCGGCCCGGCCCTCGCCCTGCTCGCCGCGCTCACCGGGTGTCCCCATGGCGACCAGTGCAGCGCGTCGCTGGAGAAGCAGGCAGTCTGGGCGGATGCGCAGGACTGGTACCTCTACCTGGATCTCCTGCCGGCGACCGTGGACCCGGCCCTCTACGCGACCCCATCCGATCTGCTCGACGCCATCACCGCGACGGCGCGCGACCAGGGAATGGACCGCCACTGGAGCTTCATCACCACCCAGCAGGCGACGCAGCAGTACTACGGCGACGGCCAGAGCGTCGGCTTCGGCATCGGCCTCCTCGTCCGGGGGACCGCGCCCGCGCTCCAGCTCTTCGTTTCCCAGGTGATCCCCGGCGCGGCGGCGGCCGACGCCGGCTTCGCCCGCGGCGACGAGATCCTCGCCATCGGGCCGGACGACTCGCATCTCACGCCCGTGCTGTCGTACCTCCAGAGCGGCAATCTCGGCGCCTTGCTCCCACCGCCGGTCGCGGGGGAGGTGCGGGCCTTCCAGGTGAGGCCCCAGGCGGGCGCCCTCGTCGTCCGCACGGTGACGACGCGGGTCTACGACCTCATGCCGGTGTCATCCAAGGTCTTGAACGGGGTCGGCTACGTCGGCCTGCGCACCTTCATCGGCACGGCCGAGACGCAGCTCAGGGCCGCCTTCCAGGCGTTCCAGAACGCCAGCGTCACGGGCGTCGTCGTGGACCTGCGCTACAACGGAGGTGGGCTCATCTCGATCGCGGAAGTCCTCGCGGACCTGCTCGGGGGCGGCCTCGCCCCGCAGAAGATGTACGACCTCCAGCTCAACGCCAGCCACGCCGCGGGGGACACGGCGACCCTCTTCACGGCCCAGGCCGAGGCGATCGCGAGCCCGAAGGTCGCCTTCATCACCACCGGCGCGAGCGCCTCGGCGAGCGAGCTGGTCGTGAACGTCCTCGATCCTTACCGGACCGTCGCGCTCGTCGGCGCCAAGACCTACGGGAAGCCCGTCGGGCAGCTCACCCTCGACCTCCCGTGCGGCGATGTCCTCTTCCTCATCGCCTTCCGGCTGGTGAACGCCGTCGGCCACGGCGGCTACTACGCCGGGCTCCCGGACGGCGCCGGCTTCACCGCGCCGCTCTGCCCGGCGGCGGACGACCTGACGCAGCCGCAGGACGCGGCCACCGAGGCCTCCACGGCGGCGGCGCTCTACTGGCTCGCGAACGGGACCTGCCCGCCGGCGCCGCCGGCCCCGGCGGCGCTCGTCGCCCCCGAGGCCGCGGACGCCTACCCGGTCTCGGCGGCGCCGACGCTGGCGCAGCGGGACGTCCCCGGGCTGTTCTAGGCCGCGGGCTCGCGGGCCGCGCGCCGGCTCACGCGGTAGACCCAGGTCCCGAGGACGAGGAACGCCGCGAGCCCCAACCAGTTCCCCCAGGCCTGGAGGAAGGGGCCGAGCCCCGCCGCCCGGGTGAGGTCCGGGATGAGCGTCCTCTTCCACTCGTCCTCGAGGAAGCGGACGAGCGCGATGGCGACGCCCACCAGGGCGCCTCCGGCGATGAAGCCCGAGGCGATGAGCGTGCCCTTCTCGTGGCGGGCCGAGGCCACGGCGTCGTGCTTCGAGGAATGCCTTAGCAGCCAGGCCACGCCGGCACCGAAGACGAGCGGCGAGTTCAGGTCCATGGGGAGGTACATGCCGAGCGCGAAGGCGAGGCCGGAGATGCCGCACAGCTCGGCCGCCACCGCGAAGACGCCCCCCACGCCGTAGAGGAACCACGGCGCGCCGCCCGCGCCCATGACGCCGCGGAGCACCGCGGCCATGGCGTTTGGCTGGGGCGCCGGCAGCGCGTTCGGATGGGCCGGGCCGGGGGAGAAGCCGTAGACCCGGGCCATGAGCAGGATCACCGCGGTGGTGGCGGCCGACGCGACGATCGAGCCGAGGATGTTGGAGATCTCGATCTTGCGGGGAGTCGCGCCGAGCCAGTAACCGATCTTGTACTGCGTGACGAGCGAGCCGCTCATCGAGAGCGCCGTGCAGACGACGCCGCCGATGAGCAGGGTCTGCAGCATCCCACCCGGTCCCGAGAGGCCCAGCGAGGAGAGGGCCACGGCGGTGACGATGAGGGTCGTGAGCGTCATCCCCGAGATCGGGGTGATGGAGATCATCGCGATGGCCCACGCCGAGACCGCGGCGAAGAGGAAGGCGACCCCCAGCGTGAGGGCCGTGGCCGTGAGCGCGATGGCCGTGGCGCGGGGCTCGCCCGCCAGCACCGAGAAGCGGAAGTAGAGCAGGATGACGAGGCCGGTCGCGCCGATGCCGATGAGGTTCACCCACATGGGCAAGGCGCGGTCGGTCCGCTCCTGGCTCGTCGCGGCCTCCCGGCGCAGGAGCTTCGCCACCTCGACGAAGGCCTGGCGGACCGCCTTGGCGATGACCGGCGACATCTTGAGGATGGAGAGGATGCCGGCGGCGAAGATCCCGCCGATGCCGATGGGCCGGACGTACACGGCGAACAGGGCCTCGGCCGACATCCCGGCGAGCGGCTCCGCGCCCGGCGGCACGGCGCCCGCCACGTTGGGGCCGAGCCAGGCGATGAGCGGCACGAGGACGAAGAACGAGACCATCGAGCCGCCGAGGATGATGGCGGCGTAGTCGATCCCCATGATGTAGCCGAGGCCGAAGATGGCGGCGGAGGTGTTCATGCTGAACACGGCCCTCACCCGCTCGGTGAAGGGCGCGAGCGCCCCGATGGCCGCGGTGGAGAAGGTGTCGGCCCACCCCTTCATGGCGGGACCGACGAAGTCGAAGGCCGCCGCGAGGCCCGCCGACCAGGAGAGGACGAGCGCGCTCTCCCCGCCCCGGTTGCCGGCGACCAGGATCTCGGTCGTGGCGCGCGCCTCCGGGAAGGGGAGCCGGCCGTGGAGGTCGTGGGTGAAGTAGCGGCGGAACGGGGCGAGGAAGAAGACGCCGAGCACCGCGCCGAGCAGGGGGACGAGGAAGATCTGCCAGTAGCTGGAGCGCCCCTCGAGGCCGAGGATGTAGATGGCGGGCATCGTGAACACCGAGCCGCCGGCGACGATGCCGGAGGTGGCGCCGACGGCGAGGACGTTCACGTTCTCGAGGAGCGTGGAGGGGCGCCTCGCGAGCGCCTTGACGAGCAGCGCCGACGCGCCGACCGCCAGGATGGAGATGGGGATCGCCGACTCGATCCCCTGGCCCAGCTTCAGGGCGATGTACGTCGCGGCCGCCGAGAAGACGACGGACCAGACGAGCCCCTGCACCACCGTGCGGACCGTGACCTCGGGCGGCGCCTCGGAGGCGGGTACCAGCGGCCGATAGCTCTCGCCGGGCGTGAGCTCGCGGAAGGCGTTCTCGGGGAGTCCGGGCTCGGCGGCGGGGGCCCCTTCGACGGCGCGGGCGGGCGTGGCCATGAGGCGGCATTGAAGCCCATCCCGACCCGTGGCGCCACCCGGCCGCGCCGCCGCGGCCAGGCCAATCCCGGGCTGGGCCTCGCCCCGCATGCGGGGTTCCGTCCGGCCGCCTGGACCCTTACCCTCGCATCGAGCCCGGAGATCCCGATGGCTCGCGACGAATACATCCTGGCCGTGGATCTGGGCACCTCCGCCCTGAAGGCGGGTTGGGTGTCGGCGCGAGGCGACATCGCCGGCTCGGAGAGCCGGAGGCTCGCCGTGCGCCTCCTCCCCGGCGGGGGGGCGGAGCAGGAGCCCGAGGACTGGTGGAGGGCCCTGAGGGAGGTGACGCGGGACCTTCTCGCCCGCGGGACCGTCGCGCCGCGCGACGTCGCCGCTCTGAGCTGCGGCAGCCAGTGGAGCGGCACGGTGGCTACGGCGCGGGACGGACGGCCGCTGGCGCCGGCCCTCATCTGGATGGACTCGCGTGGGGCACCCCATGTGAGGCGCGTCCTCTCCGGGCCCCTGCAGGTCGAGGGGTATGGCATCGGCAAGCTGCTCCGGTGGCTCCCCGTCACGGGCGGCGCCCCCGCGCGCTCGGGCAAGGACTCGCTCGCGCACATCCTCTTCCTCGAGGCGGAGCGCCCGGAGACCTACCGCGCCTCCTGGAAGTTCCTCGAACCCATGGACTGGCTCGGGTTCCGGCTCACGGGTCGGTGCGCCAGCTCCTTCGCCAGCATCGCGCTGCACTGGGTGACGGACAACCGCGACCTCGCACGGGTCGCCTACCACGACGGCCTCCTCCGGCTGGCCGGCATCGACCGGGAGAAGCTGCCGGACCTCGTGCCGTCGGCCTCCGTCCTGGGGCCGCTCCGCGCCGAGGCCGCCAGCGAGCTGGGCCTGCCCATGGGCCTGCCGGTGGCAGTGGGCACGCCCGACATCCATGCTGCGGCCATCGGCTCGGGCGCCGTGCGCGACCGCGAGCTGCACCTGTGCCTCGGCACCTCGTCCTGGCTCTGCTGCCACGTGCCCCACAAGAAGTCGGACCCCCTCCACGAGCTGGCCTCGCTGCCGTCGGCGAGGCCCGACCGGTACCTGCTCGCGAACGAGCAGGAGAGCGCCGGGGCGTGCCTCACCTGGCTCGAGGAGCAGCTGCGGCTCGCTCCGGGCGAGCCGGGCGAGGCGGAGCCGCCCGACCCGCACGCCGAGCTGGATCGCCTCGCCGCCTCCGCGCCCCCGGGCAGCGGCAAGGTGATCTTCACGCCCTGGCTGAACGGCGAGCGGGCACCCGTCGACGACCATCGGCTCCGCGCCGCGTTCTTCAACCAGTCGCTCCGCACGACGCGCGCCCACCTCGCGCGCGCCGTCCTCGAGGGAGTGGCCTACAACTCCCGCTGGCTGTTGCGCTACGTGGAGAGGCTCCTGGGCGGGCCCGTGCCGGACGTGCGCCTCGTCGGGGGCGGCGCCCGCTCCGAGCTCTGGTGCCAGATCCTGGCGGACGTGCTCGGCCGCACCGTGCGCCAGGTGCAACGTCCCGTGCTCGCCAACGTGCGCGGAGCCGGGCTCATCGGCGCGGTGGCGCTGGGGGCCCTCTCCTTCGACGACGTGCCCGGGATCGTCCCGGTGGCGCGGACCTTCGAGCCCGATCCCGGCAACCGTCCCGTCTACGACGAGCTCTTCGAGGAGTTCGTGCACCTCTACCGGGCCACGCGGCGCATTTACGCCCGGCTCAATCGCGAGGAGGGGCGATGAATCTCGAGGCCCTGGGTCGGAGCGTCCTCGGCCGCGTCGATCCGCGCATCCTCGCAGCCGTCGAGCGCCTCCTGAAGGCCATCCCGTTCGTGCGCGAGCGCATCGAGCGGGAATCGGGCGCGGTGCTCGCCGAGCTGGGCGGGACGCTCAGGCCCTACCGCGGCCGCCACCCGTCCTACCTGCGCCTTCCGGCCGCGGGCATCGGCCGCGCCGAGGCCCTCTCCGAGCTCGAGGCGCTGGCGGCGGAGGAGCGCGGGCGCTGGGAGGAGGGGTTCGCCTCCGGCGCCGTCTACCACGGCGACCCGGAGCACGTCGCGTTCCTGAACAGGGTCTACGCCATCGCGTCGCAGGCGAACCCCCTCCACGCGGACCTGTGGCCCAGCATCGCCAAGCTCGAGGCCGAGGTCGTGGCGATGACCGCCTCGCTCCTCGGCGCGCCCGAGGAGGGCGATCCCGAGCGCCGCGTCTTCGGATCGGTCACCTCCGGAGGCACGGAGAGCATCCTCCTCGCCATGAAGGCCTACCGCGATCGGGCCCGGGCGCGCGGCGACGCCAGTCCGGAGATCGTCGCGCCGAGCACCGCCCACCCCGCCTTCGAGAAGGCGGCGCACTGGCTGGGCATGCGGCTGGTGCGCGTGCCGGTGGGTGAGGGGCATGTCGCCGGCGTCGCCGCCATGCGGGGCGCCATGGGGCGCCACACTGCGGTGGTGGTCGGCTCGGCCCCGTGCTTCCCATACGGACTCGTCGATCCCGTCGCCGAGCTCTCCGAGCTGGCGCGGCGGAAGGGCGTCGGCTTCCACTCCGATGCCTGCCTGGGCGGATTCCTCCTTCCCTTCGCGCGCAAGATGGGCCGCCCGGTGCCGGACTTCGACTTCCGGCTGCCCGGCGTCACCTCCATCTCGGCCGACACCCACAAGTTCGGGTACGCCGCCAAGGGCACGTCGGTCGTGCTCTACCGCGGCCGCGCGCTGCGCCGGTTCCAGTACGAGGTCTCGACCGACTGGGAGGGCGGACTCTACGCGTCGCCGACCATCGCCGGTAGCCGCGCGGGCGCCCTGTCGGCGATGGCCTGGGCGGCCCTGGTCTCCATCGGGGAGGACGGGTACCTCGACGCGGCGAGGCGCATCCTGGAGGCGGCCGCGACCGTGAAGCGGGGGATCGCCGCCATCCCCGGGCTCGAGGTCATCGGAGACCCGCTCTTCGTCGTCGCCTTCACCTCGCGGGAGCTGGACGTCTACCGGGTCCTCGATGCCATGGCGGCGAGGCGCTGGAGTCTCAACGCCCTGCAGCGGCCGCCGGCGGTGCACCTCTGCGTGACGTTGCGGCACGCGCGGCCCGGCGTCGTGGAGCGGTTCCTCGCCGACCTCGCCGAGGCCGTGGCCGAGGTGCGGCGGAGCCCCGGCGCGAAGGGCGGCATGGCCCCCGTCTACGGCATGGCGGGCACGCTGCCGTTCCGCGGCGTGGTGGCGGACCTCCTCGCGGGCTACCTGGACGTCCTCCAGGAGCCGTGAGGAAGTTCGAGGTATCCGCTCGCGGGCATGAGGCCGTGGCGCGCCAGCGCCGCGCCCGCGGCCAGGACGAGCTGCGGAGGCAGCCGCTTCCCGGAGTGCAGCCGGGGAGGGGCGAGCTTCGCGGCGCCGGGGCCGTGGGCGAAGAAGTGGTCCATCGCCTTGTTCGCGTTGGTGAACGCGTTGCCGTCGCCCACCTTCGAGGCCGGCTCGAAGAGCTCATCCCAGACCGCCGTCAGCCTCCGCGAGAACGCCTCGGCCTCCTCCCTCCTCCCGGCGCGGAGGTCGTCGATCAGCCCGCCGAGATGCCCGGCGAAGCAGTTGGCCGTGCTGAGGAGGAAGCCGTCGTAGCGGCCGCCGGCGCCGGCGAGATGGCTCGCGTACCCGCCCTCGGCGCCTCGCAGCAGGAAGGCCTCGCGGAACCCCGACTCCGCCACCCGATCCGCCCCGCTCGAGTCCTTGAACAGGTAGAAGCCCGGGAAGCGCGCCGCGAGCGCGGCGACCGTCTCGGGGGACATCTCGTTCCGGGTGACCTGCGGAAGCTGGTAGAGCGCCACGGGCGCGCCGAGGGAGAGGACCTGCTCGAGGCCGGCCCGGATCCGGTCCTGGCCGAGCCCGCTCCCCGAGGGCGGGCAGACCGTGAAGCCGCACACCGACGACGTCGCGAGGCCCGCGAGAGGGTCCCGCACCCCCGTCTGCCGGGCGAGAGAGGCCATCGCGTCCTCGATACGGCGCAGCACGTCGTCCACGGTGGTGGCGAGGACGCCGACGAGGAGGTGTCCATGCACCTCGCGGACCTCGTCGATCATGAAGGCGACGACCTCGCGCGCCTCGTCGGGGGACATGTCCCAGCCCTCGCCCGTGCTGCCCGGGACGAGGAAACCCTTCACCCAGGGTTGCATGGAGCGGAGGTGCGCCCGCATCCGCTCCCGGTCCAGCTCGCCGCGATCGTCGAAGTGGGTCAGCGGGGGGCACCAGAGCGCCGGGATCCCGGCGGGAAAGAGCCGATCGACGAGCTGCTGACGCTCTCCGCTGAATCGGGTCGCTGCGACGGGCATGCGCTGCTCCCTGGTCAGGGCCCGATTATCGCACTCCCGCGCCCCTGGCCAGTCACCTCTCCTCGCCGGCGGCCGGGGCTTGGCGCGACGCCAGGCGCTCCCAGGAGGCGAGGAGCGGCGGCGCCGCCCAGAGCACGCCGAGTGCCACCGCCAGGCCCGTCGCCGCGTCGGTCAGGTAGTGGAAGCGGCCGTAGACCGTCGACAGGTAGAGAGAGACGATGACCGGCGCCAGCGCCCAGAAGGCCGGGCGGTGCCAGCGCCAGGCCACGCCCCACATCACCGTCGCGGCGGCGCAGTGCGGGCTGGGGATGGTGCCTCCGACGTAGTGGGCCTCTCTCCGCATCAGCTCGGCGAGCCAGGTCCACCCCCACCCCTGCAGCGGCACGGTGTAGCGCTCGCCCATGAACGGCATCGGCCCTGCCACCGGGTAGAGGACGAAGCCGAGGTCGCAGGCCACGTTGGCGAGTCCCAGCGCGAGCAAGTAGTGCTCCAGCGCCGCCTCGCCATGGCGCCGCCACAGGAGCACGCTCAGCGCGGGGTAGAGCGCCAGGTAGATGACGTACGAGAACATCAGCCACTCGGTGAGCCAGGGCCGTACCCAACGCTCCAGCCACAGCGTCGGCTGCGCCCCGAACACCGCCTGCTCCAGGTCGAGCACGCTCTGGTCGAGCCAACCCCCGTGGAGGACGAGCTGAAGCGGCGCCACCGCACCGAAGAGGTACCCGAGTGCGGCCGTCACCGCGGCCACGCGGAGTATGGGACGGACGGACGGCGCCGGGAGCCGCGGCTCGAGCCAGAGCGCGCCGAGGTAGGCGGCCGCCACCGCGAGAGTCCGGGCCGCCAGCGCCGGACCTTCCGCCACCCGCCCCATGAACGCGGCGGCGGCGCCCAGGAGCGCCACGAGCCCGCAAAGCACCGGGAGGTCGGCGGGGCGGAAGGCGATGGGGCCCACGGCGATGCGTCCCTGAGTCATGCCGTTCACCCGAAGAGGATGAAGAAGTCCAGGGAAGCGCCGAGCAGCCAGTGCACCAGCACCACCGGCCAGATGGAGCCTGCCCGGAGGGCCAGCGCGCCCCAGACGAGGCCCGCGGGGATGGCGCCCAGGATCTCGCCCACGGGCTTGCCGATGTGCACGAGGGTGGTGGCCAGGGTCTGCACCAGCACCGCGTCGATGTCGCCGAGTCGCCGGCGCAGGCCGCACTGGAGGAAGCCGCGGAAGTAGGCCTCGTAACCGACGTAGTAGACGAGGTACAGACCGGCATGGGCGGCGAAGCGGGTGGCGGAGGCGCCCGCGCCGGGCCAGTAGGGGTACTCGACCCGGAACGCTGGCAGGCCGGCCGCGAAGAAGGAAGCCACGAGCATCAGCGGGGCGAGCGCCGCCGCGGCCTTGATGCCGAAGCGCCAGTTGCCGAGTCCAAGGCCGTTGTCGACCAGGCGCTCGCGCGGACGCAGCGCCGACACCGCCAGAGCCGGGAGCGCCAGCGTCAGGATCGGGGCCACGAAGGCCCAGGCGGAGGCGGTCCAGGCCGGGTCCCCGAACAGGACCAAGTGAGCCTGCACGTGCGCCTGGTAATACCGCGGCGAGCCCCAGTACCTGAAGGCGGTGCAGAAGACGGGGGCAAGCAGGAGCAGGATCGTCGGCCTGCGACCCGCGCTCCGCACGGACCCGAACAGCGGCAGCACCTGCTGGAAGCTCGCGCTCATGGCGTCGCCTCGCGTCGGCGCTCGATCCATTCCCAGGTCCGCCGGAGGCCCTCGGCGAGCGGGGTGATGCGGTAGCCCAGCTCCCGCTCCGCCTTGGCGCAGGAGAAGGCTCCATCGCGTAGGAAGGTCTCCAACCAGCCGGGCGTGATGAGGGGGTAGCTCCCCAGCCACCTGGCCCGCCGCAACTCGGTCCGGGCGAAGAGCCGGGCCAGGGCCGCTGGCAGCGGCAGGCTCAGGTGCCGGCGGCCGCTCGCCTCATCCACGAGGGCGAAGAGACGGCGCAGCGAGGCGTTCTCGCCGCCGAGGATGTAGCGCTCCCCCGGACGCCCTCGCTCCATGGCGGCGATGAGGCCCCCCACCAGGTCGCTCACGTAGGCGTAGTTGCCCACCGGGCGGCCGCCGGCCAGCAGGAAGGGCATGCGGCCCCGGCCGTAGAAGTCCACCAGGCGCGAGACCGAGTTCCCTTCGGTCCACTTGCCGGGCCCGTACGCCCGGGTCGGATTCACCACCACCACCTCCAGGCCGCGAGCGGCGGCGTCCATGGCCTCGCGCTCCACCTCCAGCTTCGAGGCTTCGTACTCCGTGAAGGGAGGCAGCCAGCGCGGCGTGTCCTCGTCGGCCACCACCCCGGGGGGCGTGGGGCCGAGCGTGAGGACGCTGGAAGCCACCACCGCCCGGCGCACGCCGGCTTGGCGAGCGGCCTCGAGCACGTTGCGCGTGCCCTCCACGTTGACGCGGTGAAACGTGGCCGGATCCTTCGCCCAGTTCCTGGCGTAGCCGGCGAGATGGAAGACCTCGCCGCAGCCCTCCATGGCCCGGCGCAGCGACTCGGGCTCGAGGATGTCCCCCAGCGCCGGCTCGATGCGCGGGTCCTCGAGACCGGTGCGGTCGCTGAGGGCCCGCACCAGCGCCCGCACCGCCCTCCCGCGCCGCGCCAGCTCGGCGGCGAGCAGGGTCCCGATGAACCCGGTGGATCCGGTGACGAGGACTGGCGGCATGCCTTCCATGGTCTCCTCCCATCATCGGCCCTCCGACGGGCCTGCCGATCCCACCGCGCGCCTGCCCAGCGCTCGGCCCCCCAGGATGCCCTGGGCGCGGAACCACTCGGCGGACTGGCGCATCCCCGCCCCGAGCGAGAACCGCGGCGCGTACCCGAGCTCGCGCTCCGCGCGCTCGATGGCGCACGTCCAGGCGCGCCGGCGGATCTCGCGCATCTTGTCGAAGCTGAAGAATGCTGGCCGGCGGGTCGCCTGCGCGGCGAGCACGCAGCCGAGCGCCACCGCGTAGCTCGTCATCCCGGGCAGCGTGAGGACGCGGACGGTTCGCCCGGCGGCCTCCGCGGCGGCACGGCACACCTCCTCCCAGGAATGGGCGCCGCCGTCGGAGAAGTGGTACAGGCCCTCGCTCCCACGGGGGCCGAGGCGGCGACCGCGCTCGGCTGCGGCCAGGATGCCTTCGGCGAGGTCCTCGACGTGGACGAGGCTGTAGACCCGCTCGCCGAGGCCGCACTTGAGCACCAGCCCGAGCCGGGCCATGCGGAACATGGGCGGCAGGGTCTCGCGGTCCCGCGGACCGTAGGTGATGGGGGGCCGCACCACCGTGGCCTCGAGGCGGCCCGACAGCGCCCGCAAGGCGACTTCCCCTTCGAGCTTGCTTCGGCCGTAGTGGCTCACCGGGGCAGGCGGGTCCTCCTCGCGGCGCGGGCGGTCGGGGAGGGAAGGGCCGCCAGCGGTCAGGGAGGAGACGAAGACCAGGACCGGACGCCGCCGTGCCCCCGCGCAGGCGGCTGCCACGTTCGCGGTCCCCCCCGCGTTGACGCGGTAGAAGTCACTCACCCGCAGTGCCTTGGTGAGCCCGGCGAGGTGCAGCACGGCGTCGCAGCCCTCGACGGCGGCCTCGAGCGAGCGCCCGTCCATCACGTCGCCGGGGGCCACCTCGGCGCCGAGGGCCACCATCTCGGCGGCGTCGGTGCCGGGGAGCACCAGGGCGCGCACCCGGTCGCCGCGCAACAGGATGCGCTCGACGACCGTCGGGCCGATGAAGCCGTTCGCTCCGGTGACGAGCCACCGCATCGCCCGGGGACCTCCCTTCCCCGACGAAGGGACAAGCGAGGGCCGGTCTTGCGACATCCGGCAGGCCCGGGAAGAAGGGACCAGGGCCCCTCACGGGGCGGCTCGTCCGGAGCTGGTCGAAGCCGAACGCGTCACTGGACGTAGCCGTCCCGGCGCGTCTTCAGGCGGTAGCCCAGGCTGACGAGGCCGAGCAGGCCCAGCTCCGAGAGGCGTAGGTAACGCAGCCCGCGACCGAGCCGCCTCAGGATCCAGGGCCAGGAGTAGAACCGGGCCAGGATGCGATCATGGCCAGCGCGCAGCTCGGCGGCGTCGAAGTTCCGCGGCGCGAAGACCACGTGACCGAGGTCGTAGTGTTCCCAGTCCCGGTCCACGAGCCGCCCTTCCTGCTCCAGCTTGCGGTGGAGGGGGGTGCCGGGGAACGGCGTGAGCACGGTGAGCTGCAGCGCGTCCACCTCGGCCTCCACGAGGAAGCGCAGCGTCCGGTCGAAGACGTCCCGGCCGTCATGGTCGTAGCCCAGGACGAAGGCGCCGATGACGGCGATGCCGCGCTGGTGCAGCCGGTGGATGCCATCCTGGTAGTCGGCGGCGCGGTTGAACCCCTTGCGCGTCTCCTCGAGGCTCGTCTGGGAGAGGCTCTCCAGGCCGATGAACACCCCGCGGCAGCCGCTCTGCTGCATGAGATCGAGGAGCCCCGCGTCGCCCGTGACGTTGAATCCCATCTGGGAGTACCAGTGCACACGCAGCGGGACCAGCGCTTGCAGCAGTTCGCGCAGGTACACCGGGTCGGCGGACAGGCTGTCGTCGATGAACAGCACCCTCCGCCTCCCAGCGTCGCGGATCTCCTCCACCACCTCGTCGACCGGCTTCTGGAGCAGCGAGTACGCGGAGAAGGCCGAGACCGAGCAGAACTCGCAGCGATTGCGGCAGCCGCGCGTCGCCTGCACCAGCGTGGCGGTCATGTACTGCCGGCCGCGGATGAGGCCGAAGTCGACGGGCGCGCTCCGGAACTCCCGCTGAGGATGCCGGTAGAAGCGCTGCAGCCGGCCGGAGCGCCAGTCCTCGATCATCCGCGGCACGTTCGGCTCGGCCGCGCCGACGCAAACGGCGTCGCAGTGCTCCGCCGCCTCCTCGGGCAGCAGGGTGGGATGGTAGCCGCCGAAGATGACGGTCCTGCCTCGCTCACGGAAGCGCCGCGCCAGCTCGTAAGCCCGCGGCGCGTTGAAGGTCATGAAGGAGATGCCCACCAGGTCGACGTCCGCGTCCAGATCCACCGGTTCCACGTTCTCGTCGATCACGGAGACCTCCACGTCCGGTGGCGCTGCGGCGGCCACCGAGAGCGGGGTCAGCAGGGAGAAGCGGAAGATGCGGGCTCGCAGTGGGGCGTGCTGCCCCGGCCGCTCGATCCGGAACTGTCGGGCGGCGGGGCAGACGATCTGGAGCCTCGTTGGTCGCATGGGCCGTCGCTGGATGGACAAGCGAGCCCCGGCTTTGCGACACCCGGCGCACCCGGGCATGGCGGACCCCCAGGAGGGGCGGCGCACCGCGACGCCGGGCCGCGTCGGGATCCCACCCCGCGGCGGTATACTCATGCAGCGTCCATGGCGACCGACGCGCGAGTGCGGGATCTCGTCGCGAAGGGCGACCTCCGCGGGGCGGCCGCCGAGGCGATACGCGGCCTCGGGCCCGAGGTGCTCAGGTACTTGCGGGCCACGCTGCGCGACGAGGCCGACGCCGCCGATGCCTTCTCGCACTTCGCGGAGGGCCTCTGGCGGGGCCTTCCCGCCTTTCGCGGGGAGTGCACCCTTCGCACCTGGGCGCTCCGCCTCGCCGTCAACGCGGCCGCCAACGTCCGAAACGCGGCGTGGCGCCGCCGCGTCCGGCGCTTCCGCACCGGGGAAGCCTCGGCCATCGCCGACGAGATCCGCGCCAGCTCCGTCGCTCGCGCCGACCGGGAGGCGCGGGGCCTCGAGACGCTGCGTCGGGCGCTCTCGATGCAGGACCAGTCCCTGCTCGCGCTGCGCGTCGACCAGGGGCTCTCATGGGAGGAGATCGCCGAGGTGTTCTCGGGTACCGGTCGGCCGGCCAGAGCCGCCACGATCCGCAAGCGGTTCGAGCGGCTCAAGGCCCGGCTCACGCAGATGGCCCGGGACCAGCGTCTCGTGGAGTGACCGTTCCGCCGCCGGGGGCGAAGGTGGCCCGGGCCGGGATCCCTCCGCAAGGGTGATGGATCCGGGCCGGCAACCTGCGTACCCTTCCATTGGGAGGACCCTGCCGTGGGGGACAAGCGTCCCAGGCCCGGCCAGATCTCGGCCCTCATCGAGCAGCTCGCCCGGCCGCCGCAGCAGGATTCGGACGAGTGGATCGGGCCCGCGGTGGGCTCCTCGGTGGGGCGCTTCGACCTCCTGCAGGAGATCGGCCGCGGCGGATTCGGGGTGGTCTACGAGGCCCGCGATCGGGAGCTGGGCCGGATCGTGGCGCTCAAGGCGATCCGCCCGGGACCTCGTCCCCTCGCCGAAGCCCGCCGCAAGTGGCTGCGGCGCGAAGCCGAGGCGGCCGCCCAGCTATCGCATCCGAACATCGTCACGCTCCACGACCTGGGGGCGAGCGAGCGGGGCCCCTATCTCGTCCTCGAGATGCTCCACGGGGAGACGGTCCAGGAGCGCCTGGCGAAAGGGGCGCTCCCCGCGGCCGAGGCGGTGGCGGTGGCCGTGGAGGTGGCGAGGGCGCTCGCCCACGCCCACGCCCAGGGGGTTCTGCACCGCGACCTCAAGCCGTCGAACGTCTTCCTCACCGAGGACGGCGGCGTGAAGGTCCTCGACTTTGGGCTGGCCCACTTCTTCGGCACGAGCTGGATGCGCGGCGGAGGCACTCCCGGATACATGGCGCCGGAGCAGTGGCGCGGTGACCGGGAGGATCCGCGAACCGACGTCTTCGGCTTGGGGGTGCTGCTCTTCGAGATGCTCACCGGGCGGCTGCCGTACCGCGTCTCGCGCGACCGGAGCAGCGCGCTCGATCCCGGGCCGGCCCCGGAGCTGCCTGGCGTCGCGCCGGCGCTGGCGGCGCTGGTGACGAGCGCTCTCGCCAGGGACCCGCGGGAACGGCCGCGCGACGGGCGCGCCATGCTGGACGGGCTCGTCGAGGTGCAGCGCGCGTTCGCCGCCGGCGAGGCCCGGGGGGCGAGCGCCGGAGGTGCCAGCGCCAGGGGCGGGCGGCGCCACTGGCCGATCGTGGCGATCGCAGCGGCCGTCGCCGCGGTCGCGCTCCCCGCGATCTTCGGGGACCGCATACGAGGCGGCCGCGGGAGCGGCGAGCCGGCGCGCATCCAGGTCGTCGTCGCCGACCTTTCGAACGACACCGGCGACGCCGAGCTCGACAACCTCTCCGGGTTGCTCATCGCCTCGCTGCAGCAGTCGGAGCTCCTCGTGCCGCTCACGCGCCACCAGATGCTGGACGTGCTGGCCCGCTCGGGCCACGGCGACGTGGCGCGGATCGACGAGGCGCTCGGCCGCCAGATCGCGCGGGAGGCGCAGGCGAAGGCGCTCCTGCTCCCGGCCATCCACCGCCTCGACCGCGTGTACGCGGTCGAGATGAGAGTCATCGACCCCTCGCGCGACGAGTACCTCTTCGCATTGAAGGAGGAGGGGACGGGCAAGTCGAGCATCCTGGGCCTGATCGACCGCCTGTCTGATCGCACCCGCCGTGGAATGCGCGAGAGGGACGCTGCGGTGCGGCAGTCGGCGATCAAGCTGGAGACAGCCATCACCCACAGCCTGGAGGCGTACCAGCACTACTTCCGGAGCCAGGAGTGCATGTACCGGACCTCGTTCGGCCAGACCTGCGCCGGGGATCTCCGCGAGGCGCTTGCCGTCGATCCGACCTTCGCGCTCGCCCACTACCAACTCGCGGTGTGGAAGGAGAGGCACGGCGGCGTGCGAGCCGACCAGGAAGCCGCCACCGAGGCGGCCGTGCGGTACATCGACCGGGTGCCGCCGAAGGAACAGATGCTCATCCGCGCCTGGAAAGCCCACTTCGACGGCAAGGACGACGAGGCGCTGGCGATGCTCCGAAGGCTCATCGATCTCCACCCGCAAGACCCGGAAGCGGTCTGGGAGGCCGGCGACCTCCTCTACCACCGCAGCGACTTCGCCGGAGCGGTCCCCTTCTTCGAGGGGCTGCTGGCGCTGGATCCGGCCCACGGCTGGGGTCTCGATCACCTGACCTACTGCCTGGGGGCGCTGCGCCGCAGGGACGCGCTGCGCGCGCGCGTCGCGGCCTGGCTCGGCGTGCCGCAGAATCAGACCACGCTCCACGCGCTCTCGGTGGCGCATGGCTGGCTTGGCGAGTACCGGGCCGCCGCCGCCGCGGCGCGGCGCGAGGTCGAGGTGGGCGGCGGGCTCTCGGCGCAGGAGGACCTCGGCTTCGCGGGCATCCTCGCCGAGGACTACCGGGCGGTGGAGGCCGAGATCGGCACGCTGGCGACGCCGGGGAGCCCGGCGCCCGCCATCGGCTACTACGCGCTGGCAGCCCTCGACGCCTACCAGGGGCGCCGGCGGCAGGGGCTGGGCCGGTTCGACGCTCTGGTGCGGGACCTCGGCGAGGGCGCGGCGGACACGCTCTTCCACTCCCTCCGGGCGCACTACCTCGTCGGGGACGGGCGGCCCGGCCCGGTCTGGGAGGAAGCGCGCGAGCTGCTGGCGACCGATCCCAACGCCGCTGCAGCGCACGCGGTGAGCCTCGCCTACCTCGGCGATCTCGAGCACGCCGCCGAGCTGGCCGTGCACCTCCGGCCCGGATCGCCGCGGCAGGAGACCTATGAGGCGGTGGTGCTCTGGAAGCGGGGCGAGCGGGAGGCGGCCCTGTGGCGGCTCCGGGAGATAGCCGCTCGGTCCTCGTTCGACGCGGACCTCGCCATCGCCCCCGCCTACCTCCACGGCGAGCTGGCGGCGCGGACCGGCGCCGACGCGGAAGCGGTCGAGGCGCTGCGGGACTTCCAGTCGCTCTTCCTTCCCACCATGATGTGGCGCAGCTGGGCATACCCGCGCAGCCTGGTCCTGGCGGCCGCGTCGCTCGAGCGGCTGGGCCGCCGCGCCGAGGCGCTGGAGGAGGTGGAGAGGCTGCTCGCGCAGTGGAAGGGCGCCGATCCCCGTCTGCCGCTCCTGGCGGAGGCCAAGGCCCTGCGCGCCCGCCTCGCGGCGGGCGGCGCGCCGATCCGGCCGACGCCGGGACGTTGAGACGCGTCTCGGGCGAACCGGAGACGCAGACGCCCGCCGGCGAGGGCTCGCTCGGATCATTCGGTTTGGACCGGCGCGACGGTCGGTCCGGGCTCGCGCCACTCCGAAGGTCCGGAGCGAGCCCTTGCCGCACGACGGGGGCGGGCTCCGCCCCACGGATGTTTCCGGATCGAAATCGGCCGGTCTAGACTCGTCCTCCCCGTGCCCGGCCCGCCCCCGCCCGACGTGCTCTCCCGCATGCGCCGCCTGCGCTGGACCGCCTTCGCGCTGGTCGCGGCGGCCTACGTCCTCTCCAACTTCCACCGCATCGCTCCCGCCGCCATCGCCGGCGAGCTGCGGCGGGCCTTCGGCGCGAGCGGCGCCGAGCTGGGCGCGCTCGCGGCCACCTACTTCTCGGTCTACACGGTGATGCAGGTCCCGACCGGCGTCCTCGTCGACGCCCTGGGGCCGCGGCGCATCGTGACCCTGGGCGGCGTCGTGGCCGGCCTGGGCTCGATGGCCTTCGGCGCGGCCGGGAGCCTGGGGGTCGCCTCCCTGGGCCGCGCGCTGGCGGGGCTCGGCGTGTCCGTGACCTTCATCGCGCTCCTCAAGCTCGTGGCGGCCTGGTTCCGCGAGCGGGAGTTCGCCACCCTCTCCGGCCTGGTCATGTTCCTGGGCAACGTCGGCGCGGTCCTCTCGGCGGCCCCGCTTGCCTGGGCGGCGACCCTCACCTCCTGGCGGAACGTCTTCGTCGGCATCGGCCTCTCGTCGCTCTGCGGGGCTGCGCTCACCTGGATGCTCGTTCGCGACCGCCCCGAGGAGGCGGGGCTGCCGTCGATGCGGGAGCTGGAGGGGAAGGCCTCCCACCCGCCGCACCCGGGGCGCTGGTACCAGGGGCTCTGGCTCGTGGCGAGGAACCCGGCCACCTGGCCCAGCCTGTTCGTGAACATGGGCCTGGGGGGCGTCCACCTCGCCTTCGCGGGACTCTGGGCGGTGCCCTACCTCATCGAGGCGCACGGCATGTCCCGGGCGCTCGCCGCCTGGCACACCACCGTCATGCTGGTGGCCTTCGCCCTCTCCTCGCTCGCGACTGGAAGGCTCTCGGACCGGCTCGGCCGCCGGCGCCCGCTCATGCTCGGTCTCGGCCTCGCGTACGTCCTCTCCTGGCTGCCGTGGCTCGCCGGAGCGCGCCCGCCGCTCGCGGCGAGCCTCGCGCTCTTCGCGGTCATGGGCGCGAGCGCCACCGGCTTCACCCTGAGCTGGGCCGCCGTCAAGGAGGTGAACCCGCCGGCGCTCGCCGGTACCGCCATGGCCCTCGTGAACACCGGCGTCTTCCTGGGGCCGACCATCTACCAGCCGCTCGTCGGGTGGGTGCTCGACCGCGCCGCCGCCGACCGCCGGGCCACGGCCATCGCGGCGGCGCCCGCGTACGCCGCCGAGGACTTCCGGGGCGGCCTGGCCGTGCTGGCGGCCTTCGCGCTCATGGGCCTCGTCGCGGCGCTGTTCGTGCGGGAGACCCATTGCCGCAACGTCGTCTCGGAA
>Ga0153915_10000221_pt1 | contig 51623 bp, 52 predicted proteins | sample Opewatmetagenome_2_FD_107003 | JGI IMG/M metagenome (GOLD analysis project Ga0153915, IMG submission 107003) | Freshwater wetland microbial communities from Ohio, USA - Open water 3 Core 3 Depth 3 metaG | ecosystem: Environmental > Aquatic > Freshwater > Wetlands | place: USA: Ohio, Lake Erie...
CGGATTCCGACCGAGGAGAACGTCCGCATCTGCGCCTATCTCAACGGCCATCTGCCCAAGCGCGACGGAGTCGAGATCAAGGTCTTTCCCGGCAAGGAGTACCGCTTCGTGGCCCGCTTCACGGCCGAAGGACTGGCCGACGCCCTGACCGACGCCGACCCGCAGAAGGAGGGCCAGCCGCGCCTCGCGACGACGGCGATCGAGCCCGGCGCGGCCAAGGCGGCGGCCGTCGTCAACCGCTTCCTCGACGACCTGACCGGGGTCCTCGCGGCCGAGCCCAAGGCCAACACCGCCCTGCTCCGCGGCTTTTCCAAGTTCCCGCACATCCCGACCATGCCGGAGCTCTTCAAGCTCCGGCCGGCGGCCATCGCCAACTACCCGATGTACAAGGGCCTGGCCAGGCTCCTCGGCATGACGGTCATGGACGTCGGCGGCGAAACCGGCGACCTCTTCGACGCCCTGGAGAAGAACTTCAACGATTTCGACTTTTTCTACGTCCACTACAAGAAGACGGACTCGACGGGCGAAGACGGCAAGTTCGACGCCAAGGTCGCGGCCATCGAGGCCCTGGACAAGTTCATCCCCAGGCTCGCCGCGCTCAAGCCCGACGTCCTCGTCGTCACCTCGGACCACTCGACGCCGGCGCTCCTCAGCGGCCACTCCTGGCACCCGAACCCGTTCATGCTGGTGTCGCGGACGGCCCGCGTCGACGACGTCGTCTCCTTCGCCGAGCGGTCCTGCGCCAAGGGCGGCCTGGGCCGCTTCCGCTCGCTCTACGCCATGCCGTTGATGCTGGCCCACGCCCTGAAACTCAAGAAGTACGGCGCCTGAGAAGGGAAGCCTAGAAGCGACGCGGGCGCGCCCCGGTCTCAGATCCTTCCGGCCAGATGTATGTACATTTGTGCATACGCCAATCACTGCGCCCGCCGGGGCTGGCAACAAAGGGAAGGAGCGACCGTCCTTATTAAAGGCGCGGGAGCAGGTCCCCGATGCGGGTCGCTTCGAAGACTCAGCGAAGACTCCGCTCCCTGCCGGCCGGAAAGGGACGCACCGGGACAGGACCCGTCCGGTCTGTAGACAAGCCGAGAGGACTCGGCTAATATTATGGTGATTTGCGTCTCGTGAAAAAACATCTTTTGCTCGTGTTGTTGGCGGCATTCTCGCTCTCCGCCTTCTCCCCGGCCGTCCCCGACAACCGGGCCGAGATCATCAACCTCCGCTTCTACTCCCACCCCGCCTTCACCCGCGTCGTCCTCGACATCGGCAAGCTTCGCGAGTACACGTCGGGCGAGCTCCAGCAGCCGGGCCGGCTCTACCTGGACGTCCTCCAGGCCAAGCTCAATCCCATCCTCGAAGGGCAAGCCCACGCCGTCAAGACCGATTACCTGAGCCAGATCGTCGTCTTCCAGAAAACCCCGTCGACCGTCCGGGCCGTCTTCGACGTCGATTTCCTCAAGGTCAAGTCCTACCGGGTCTACCATCTTTTCGATCCCTTCCGCATCGTCGTCGACATCTATCCCGGCCAGCCCTCCGCCGCGCCCGCCCGTCCGGGAGCGGAGGCCAAGCCGCCGGCCGGCCAGCCGGCCAAGGCCGCCGAGCCCCTGCCGTCGGGCTACTCCATGGCCCGCCAGCTCGGCCTCGGCGTCCGGACGATCGTCCTCGATCCCGGCCACGGCGGCTCGGATCCCGGCTGCATCGGCCGCAGCGGGCTCGAGGAAAAGGGCATCACCCTGGACGTCTCGACGTCCCTGAAAAAGATGCTCGTCGAAAAGGCCGGCCTGAACGTCATCCTGGCCCGCGAGTCCGACATCATGGTCCCGCTCGAAAGCCGGACGGTCCTGGCCAACCAGAAGCGGGCCGACCTGTTCGTGTCCATCCACGTCAACGCCCATCGCGACCGGACGCGGGAAGGCGTCGAGACGTTCTTCCTGAATTTCAGCCCCGACTCGTCCGTCGTCGAGCTGGCCGCCCGGGAAAACGCCACCTCCGCCAAGGACATGGGCCAGATGAAGGGCATCATCCAGAAGATCGCCCAGAACAGCAAGATCGACGAATCGCGCGACCTGGCGGGGCGGATCCAGAGGAACCTGCTCCGGTCGCTGGCCTCCGCCAATCCCGGCGTCAAGGACCTCGGCGTCAAGGGCGCCCCGTTCTGGGTCCTCATCGGCAGCGAGATGCCGTCCGTGCTGGTCGAGATCTCGCACCTCAGCAACCCGGGCGAGGAGGCCCGCCTCAAGACGGCGCAATACCGGGAGCTGGCCGTCCAGGGCATCTACAACGGAATCATGGACTACATTCACTCATTGGGTAAAGGAAGCTGATCATGAAGAGACGCGATTTTCTGACAGGCCTGGCCGTCGGGGGCGCCGTCCTGCCGTGGACGGCGCGGTCCCTCGGCGCCCGGCCCGCATCCCCGGCCCAGGCGCCGCAGCTGGCCGCCGTCGAAGGCGAGTCCCCCGCCCTGATCACCAGGGAGGCCGTGGCCGCGCTCGGCGGCATGAAGCGCTTCATCGGCCGGGGCGACAAGGTCCTCATCAAGCCCAACATCGGCTGGGACCGGACGCCCGAATTGGCCGGCTGCACCAATCCCGAAGTCGTCAGGGCCCTGGTCGAGCTGGCCCAGGAGGCGGGCGCGAAGAGCGTCACCGTCATCGACAACTCGACCAACCAGGCCAAGCGTTGTTACGTCCGCTCCGGCATCCTGGACGCGGTCAAGGCGACCGGCGCCTCGATGCCCTACGTCGACGAGACCCGGGTGAAGAAGACGGACCTCAAGGGCGAATGGCTCAAGGAGTGGGACGTCCTCCTCGACGTCCTCGAGGCCGACAAGATCATCAATGTCCCCATCGCCAAGCACCATTCCCTCTGCCGCCTGACCATGGGCATGAAGAACTGGCTCGGCGCCCTCGGCGGCGCCCGCAACCAGCTCCACCAGAACCTCGACCGGGCCATGGTCGATCTGGCGGCCTATTTCAAGCCGACCCTGACCGTCCTCGACGCCTACCGCATCCTCGTCCGCAACGGCCCCCAGGGGGGCCGGCCCTCCGACACGAAGCTGGTCAAGACCGTCGTCGCCGGCACGGACGCCGTGGCCGTGGACGCGATGGGCGCCTCGTTCTTCGACGTCCGGCCTCAAGAATTGCTGTACCTGAAGCTGGCCCAGGACCGCGGCCTGGGAACCATGGAATGGGAGAAACTCCGCCTTGAAAAAAGAAAAATCTAGAAAATACCGGACCCTTCAGATCCTCCGCATCGCCGTCCAGACGGCCTTTTTCGGCCTGTTCCTGTACCTCTTCATCGGCGCCCACTACACCGGCCGCGACTATATCGACTCCACCGTCCAGCGCTTCTTCCACTTCGACCCCCTGCTCGCCCTGGTCACGCTCGTCTCGGCCCGGATCCTCTACGCCTCGTTCCTCTTCGCCCTGATCACGGTCGTCGCGACGGTCGTCTTCGGCCGCTTCTTCTGCGGCTGGGTCTGCCCCCTCGGCGCCGTCCATCAGTTCTTCTCGTTCGTCTTCAAGAAAGCCAAGGCGCTCCGCCCGACGCGTGAGGAGCGGACGAGCCTGGCCGGAAAATATTTCATCCTGATCGCGGTCCTGGCCGCCGCCCTCCTCGGGCTCGACCTGGCCGGTTATCTCGATCCCTTTTCTTTCCTGACCCGCTCGTTCGCCGTGGCGGTCTTCCCCGGCCTCGCCTACGCCCTGTCGAGCCTCAAGGGCGCCTTCTACGGGGTCGGCCTGACCTCGGCCGGCCGCTCCATCTCCCAGCTCCTCGAGAACTGGACCCTCAACGAGACCTTCCTCCAGGGCTTCGCCGTCGGTCTCTTCTTCCTCGGGGCCGTGGCCCTCAACGCCCGCAAGGAGCGCTTCTGGTGCCGTTATCTCTGCCCGACGGGCGCCCTGCTCGGCCTGCTGGCCCGCCGCAACGTCGTCAAGCTGACGATCGACGGCGAGAAATGCATCAAGTGCGGCCTCTGCAGCCAGCATTGCGAGACCCAGGCCGAGCCCTATCCCAGCGAAAAATGGCGGAGCGGCGAGTGCGTCTACTGCCAGACCTGCGCCGCGATCTGCCCGACGGGGGCCATCAGCTTCCCGCTGAAGCTCGCGGCCGCCAAGACGGCCGACGCGTCGAACGTCAACCTCTCCCGCCGCAAGGTCCTGCTGACGACCTTCCTGGGCTTCGCCGCGGTGCCGTTTTTCCGGCTGACGCCCGCCCATAAGCGCGCTTCGCTCAAGCTGCTCCGGCCGCCGGGCGCCCTGCCCGAGCCGAAGTTCCTGGCCAAATGCGTCAAGTGCGGCCAGTGCATGCGGGCCTGCCCGACCAACGGGCTGCAGCCGGCACTCGCGGAAGCGGGGCCGGAGGGGATCTACACGCCCATGCTCGTGCCGAAGATCGGCTACTGCGAGTACTACTGCTCCCTCTGCACCCAGGTCTGCCCGACGGGCGCCCTCCGGAAACTGACGATCGAGGAAAAGAACCAGGTCAAGCTCGGCACGGCCTGGGTCAACAAGAGCCGCTGCATCCCCTACGTCCTCGGCAAGCCCTGCATCGTCTGCGAAGAGCATTGCCCCGTCTCGCCCAAAGCCATCCGGCTCGTCGAGGTCGAGACCAAGCTCCCGGACGGGAGGATCGTCACGCAGAAGGCCCCGGTCATCAACATCGAGGCCTGCATCGGCTGCGGCATCTGCGAAAACAAGTGCCCCGTGAGCGACGATCCGGCGATTTTTGTCACCAGCGTCGGGGAGACGCGGTCGGAGAAGAACAGGCTGCTGCTCGAGGTCGCCGGCGACACATCCTCGGATCCCTACAAGTAGGCGAAGGACGCCGCAGTCTCGCCTCAGGGGTTGATGAGGGCGTCCTTCGGAATTTCCTTGGGGATCTTCAGCTTGATCGCCTTCTCCTTGCCGTCGCGCTCGACGACGGCCGGAAGGGTCTGGCCGAGCTTGTCCTTCAGGAACAGCTTGAAGTCCTCGAAATCGTTCTCGGCCGTGAACCGCTTCTCGCCGGCCGATATGATCTTGTCGCCGCCGCGAAGCCCAAGCTTGTAGCCGAGGGTATTGCCATACTCGCTCTGCCAGATGATGTAGGCCACGCGGAGAGGATCCCCGGCATAGACGAACACGCCGAGACCGAAGCCGCTGGGGCGGGGCGCCATTCCGAGCTGGCAGCGCTGTTCCCGGGGCAGGAATTCGCGGAATTTGGCCGAGGCCTGCTCCAGGACCGCCAGGTCGTCCTTGATGGCGCCCAGCTGGACGCCCGCCTCGCCGGCGAGCGCATCGCCTCTTTTCTCGAGGTCCTTCGCCTGCGCGTTCCAGTCCTTGGCCGCCTGCCCGACGACGATGGCCTGGATATATATCTCGGTCGCCGAGAGCTGCGTTTTTATGACCTGCACCGCGGCTTTGACCAGCCGCTGACGCAGAGGATCGGCGGGCTGTGTCTCGGCCAGCCGGCCCAGCGACGCCTGCAACGTCTGCTGGGAGCCGTAGAGCGCCTGCGGGACGCCATTCAAGTAACCATAGCCTTTGGAACTCCTGGCCAGGATCAGCCGCGCGGTCCGATCCTCGCTGAAGGTCAGCAGGGCCTGGCCCAAACGAGTGTCGATCTCCTCATCGGCGAGCGCGCTCTCGGCCGATCGGCCCTGTCCGGCGGCCTGTCCGCCGGACGCCGGCGACGGAGACCCGCCCCAGGGCTGGGTCGGCAGGCTGGCGTCCAGGCCGAGAATATATGCGGCGGGCAGGGCGACGTTGAACGACCGGCCATCCAGGTGAACCCCGGCCAGAAGCCCGACGACATCGCCGCCGGCGTTGACGACGGGGCTTCCGGCGTTCCCCTCGGGGATGTCCCCGTCGAGGCGGACGGCCCGGACGCCGTCGATCGGCAAGGCCTCTCCGGCCTTGACGACGACCACCCCGAAAGCCGAGTCCTTGACCACGGCCGCGGCCAGGGCAACGCCCGGGGCGGGCTCGGCCGCCTCCATTTTCAGGACGGGCCGGCCGAAGATCTTGATCCTCAGCAGGGCCACGTTGCGCTTCTCGTCCTTGTCGATGACGCCGGAGCACTCGTACTCGTCTCCGTTGGAGAACCTGGCCGTCACGCGGACGGCGTCCCGCACCTGGTGCCAGACGGTGGCCGCGACTCCGTCCTTGACGACGAGGACGGCATTCGCGACGGCCGTCTTGCCGTCCCTGGTCTGGATGGCCAGAGTCACGAGGGAAGGCAGAACCTTCGGGCCCAGGGCGGCGGTATCGGCTTGGCCGCCGGCCAGACTGCCGGCCAGGGCCAGCAGACAGGCGGCCGAGCGCCAGGTATCTTTCCATCTCGTTTGAACGCTCATGAATTGAACCTCCTCACGGCGGTGCCCGCCGCATACAGATAACAATCTATCATAGATGATATCGCGGCGCGGCTAAAATTGCGAACGGCTCCGATCAAGCCGCCGGCTGAGACGCGGCTGCCCCGCAGGGGGGGATCGCCGCGGCTGGTCCGGGAAGAGATTCCCGGCTGAGGCCGGGTCAGGGCAGGAGGGACGTTTTCGCGTCCTGGGGATATTGCCATTCCTGGAGGATCCCGGCGGGGATCTTGACCTTCAGGATCTTCCGCTTCCCGCCGCGCTCGACGGCCGCCTCGACCTCCCGGCCGGCGTTCTCGACGAGCCGGAGCTTGAAGTCCTCGATATCATCGGTCGGCTGGAATTCCCGGCCGGCCAGGGAGATGATCCTGTCGCCGCCGTGGAAGCCGAGCTTGGACAATCTGCCGGGGCCGAGCAGCTGCAGGGGTTGGCGGCCGGAGACCCAGGCGCCCAGATAGAGTTGGCTCCGCCGCTCGGCCAGGCCCAGGTAATAGCGCATCTCGACGGGCAGGGATTTCAGGAATTCCGGCGATTTGCCGGCCAGGCGTCCGAAATCCGGAGCCAGAAGCAGAATCTGGTCCGGGACGGAGCGGGCGGCGGCCGCCGCCCGCTTGGCGAGATCCTCGGCCTGGGCCGCGGCCGGGGGCTTGCTGTTGTTCATGACGTTGCAGTTGACGTCGTATTCCAGGGCGGCCTTCTCCCTGGCCAGGAGCTGGCCCGCGGCCTGGATCAATTTCGCCCTGAGCGGGTCGTCCGTCTTCAACCAGCCCAATTGAGTCATGGCCAGGTCCACTTGCGCCTGCACATTATAGAAAACGGCGTTGTCCACCGTGCCGTATTTCGTCCAGTTGAAAATGTTGCCGGACAGCGAAGAAACCGAGGCGTGAAGATCATGCACGCTGATCAGGGCGGCGGCGATGCCGTCATCAACCGCGTCGCTCACCGGCGCTGTTGACCAGCGGGCTGCCGTTGTTGCCGCCCGGGATCTCTCCCGAGAGCCGGTAGAGCTTGACGCCGCCGACGATCGCGACCTCGGCCACGGACGTCTCGAGGACGCCGAAATCGCCGTCCTTCACGACCGGGCAGCGGACCTTCGCGCCGACGGCGAGCTCGGCCGGGTCGATCTTGAGCAGCGGCCGGCCGAAGGCCTTGATCTTGACCAGGGCCACGTTGTGGCGCTCGTCCTTGTCGATGAGGCCCGGGCAGTCGAATTCCTCGCCGTTTGGGAAGGTCGCCGTGACCTTGGCCGCGTCCTTGACGGCGAGGAAGGCATCGCCGGCGGCGCTCTTGCCGTCCTTCCGCTGGATGGCCAGCCTGGCGACCGACGGCAGGATCTTCGGATTCGAGCCCTCGGCCTTCGCCTCCTGCGCCGAAACCGCCAGGGGAACGGCCAGGACGAGGGACAAGGCGAAGATGATGGAACGGCCGAGGGATATTTTTCTCATGGGAAAACCTCTATTCCGCCAGGACTTTCTTCAGCTCTTCCTTGAGGCGCGGGATGACCTCGAACAGGTCGCCCACGACGCCGTAGTCGGCGACCTTGAAGATCGGCGCCTCGGGGTCCTTGTTGACGGCCGCGATGACCTTGGACGACGACATGCCGGCCAGGTGCTGGATCGCGCCCGAAATCCCGACGGCCAGATACAGGTTGGGCGAGACGGTCTTGCCGGTCTGCCCGACCTGGTGCTGGTGGCCGATCCAGCCCGAATCCACGGCCGAGCGCGAGGCGCCGACCGCGGCGCGCGGGATGAGGGCCGCCAGATCGCGGAGCAGGCCGAAATTCTCCGGCCCCTTGAGGCCGCGGCCGCCGGAGATGACGACATCGGCTTCCGTGACATCGATTTCCGAGCTCTCCTCCTTCAGGACCTCGGCGACGCGGCCCTTGATCAGCCCGTCGGGGATGTCGACGCTCTTCCGGACGACTTCCGGCGCCGCGCCGGCGGGCGGCGCGTCGAGCGGGAAGACGTTCGGCCTGAGCGTCGCCACGACCGGCGTCGAGCGCACGGTGAAGGACAGGTAGGCCTTGCCGGCGTAGACGGGCCTGGTGAACTCGAGCCCGCCGTTCTTGACGGCGATCTTCGTGCAGTCCGAAGCCAGGCCGGCGCCGAGACCGGCGGCGACCCTCGGGGCCAGGTCCCTGCCCATGGCCGTCGCGGCGAAGAACAGGGCCGCGGGCCCGGTTTCCCCGACAAAGTCGCGGAGGGCCTTGGCGAAGCCCTGCGAGGAATAGGCGGCCAGGGCGGGGTGCTCGAGGCAAAAGATCCTGTCCGGGCCGCAGGCCTCGAGACCGGCGGTCCCGCCGCCGGCGGCGCCGACGAGGACGGCGGCCGTCCCGACATGGAGCTCCCCGGCCCGGCGCCCGGCCTCGGCCAGGGCCTCGAGCGAGCTCTTCTTGATCTTCCCGTCTCTCGTTTCCATGAATACGGCAATCATCCTCGTTCTCCCTCAAACAACCTTGGCTTCGTTGTGGAGCAGGGCCGCGAGCCCGCGGGCCGTCTCCGCCGGATCCCCCTGGAGGATTTTCCCGGCTTTGCGCTCCGGCGGGACGTCCAGGCCGGTGATCACGATTTGAGGCTCGAGGTCCCCGGCCGCCAGCCCGAGGTCCTCGAGCTTGATGACCGGGATCTCCTTTTTCTTGGCCGCCATGATCCCCTTGAGCGTCTCGTAGCGGGGCTCGTTGAGCCCCTTCTGGGCGCTGACCACGGCCGGCAGCGAGAAGACGACCTTTTCCGCCGCGCCCTCGATCTCGCGCAGGGCCGTCCCGGCGTTCCCCTCGATCTCGAGCCTGGTCACGACGTTCGCCTGCGGCAGGCCGAGCAGCTCGGCGACCATGGACGGCACCTGGCCGTTGTCGGTGCCGACGGCCTGCTTGCCGAAGAGCAGAAGGTCCGCGCCGGCGAACTTCGTCTCGACGGCCCTGGCGATGACGCGGGCCGTGCGCAGCCCGTCGTACGTTTCGGGCGCCTCGTCCTTGACCAGGAAGGCCTCGTCGGCCCCCATGGCCAGGCATTTCCGCAGGACCGGCAGGGCCTCGTCGCGGCCGACGCAGACGACCCGGACCGTTCCGCCCTTGGCTTCCTTCAGCCGCAGGGCTTCCTCGACGGCGAACTCGTCGTAGGTGCTGGCCGCGAAATTCAGGCCGTCCTCGATGATGGAGTTCGTCTCGTGCCGGATCCGGATCCGCGACTCGGTGTCCGGGACCCTTTTGACGAAAACAAGGATGTTCATGCGGATCTCCTCTCTGGATCATTCGCGTCCCGCCGCCGGGGCCGCGCCCCGGACCTCTCCGGCGGGCTAGGGCTTCTCGAACCTCTTGAAGACGAGCGCGCCGTTCGTGCCGCCGAAGCCGAACGAATTGCTCAAAGCGTGGACGATCTCGGCCGGGCGGGGCTTGTTCGGAACGTAGTCGAGGTCGCAGTCGGGATCGGGGAATTCGTAGTTGATGGTCGGCGTCATGATCTGGTGGAACAGGCACAGGGCCGAGATGCCGGCCTCGAGCCCGCCGGCCGCGCCGAGCAGGTGGCCGGTCATGGACTTGGTCGAGCTGACGCCGATCTTCCCGGCGTGCTCTCCGAAGACCTTTTTGATGGCCATCGTCTCGGTCTTGTCGTTGAAGGGCGTCGAGGTGCCGTGGGCGTTGATGTACTGGATATCCTCCGGCCCGATGCCCGCGTCCTCCATCGCCCGGCGCATGACGCGGATGGCGCCGTCGCCGTCCGGCGCGGGCGCGGCGACGTGGTAGGCGTCGCTCGTCATCCCGTAGCCGACGACCTCGGCGTAGATGCGGGCGTTCCGCTCGAGGGCCAGCCCGAGCTCTTCCAGGATGACGACGCCCGAGCCTTCGCCCATGACGAAGCCGTCGCGCTTCGCGTCGAACGGACGCGAAGCTTTCGCGGGGGCGTCGTTCCGCTCCGAAACGGCTTTCATGGCGTTGAAGCCGGCGATGCTCAGCGGCGTCAGCGGGGCCTCGGCCCCGCCGCAGATCATGATGTCGGCGTCGCCGCGGGCGATCATCCGGAACGAGTCGCCGATGGCGTGCGTCCCGGTGCTGCAGGCCGTGGCCGTGGCCGAGTTGGGGCCCTTGGTCCCGTAGCGGATGGAGATCTGCCCCGAGGCCTCGTTGACGATCGTCTGGACGAGAAAAAACGGGGAGATGCGGTCGGGGCCCTTCTCAAGGAGGACCGTGTGCCACTCCTCGATCGAGCCGAGGCCGCCGATGCCCGAGCCGACATAGGTCCCGGCCCGCTCGCTCTGGAGAGCGCCGGCCGGCAGGCCCGAATCCTCGACGGCCAGATGGGCCGCGGCCACGGCGAATTGGATGAACAGGTCCATCTTCCGGGCGTCCTTGCGGTCGATGAAGGCGAGCGGGTCGAAGTCCCTCGCCTCGCCGCCGAACCGGGTGGCGTGCCGCGAGGCGTCCCAGCGGCTGATCGGCCGGATGCCGCTTTCGCCGCGGAGCAGGGCCTGCCAGTTCTTTTCGGTTCCCGTGCCGAGAGGCGAGACGAGGCCCACGCCGGTGAGGACGACGCGTCGTGCGGGAAAGGTGTCCCTGCGCATGTGTCCTGTCCGTTGCGCCGGAAACGGCCCGGGCTTATTTCTTGTGGCCCGTGATGTAATCGATGGCTTTGCCGACGGTCGTCAGCTTTTCGGCCTGGTCGTCGGGAATGTCCAGCCCGAATTCGTCCTCGAGGGCCATGACCAGCTCCACCGTGTCGAGGGAATCCGCACCGAGGTCATCGATGAAAGAAGCGTCTTCCGTGACCTGTTCTTCGCTGATGCTCAGTTTGTCCGAGACGATGGTCCTGACCTTCTTGAGCAGTTCGTTTCTGTCCATAATGTCCTCCTCTTTAATGTTGCTTTGCGGAGATGACCACCGGCGGCTCACATCTGGAGGCCGCCGTTGACCCCGATCACCTGACCCGTAATATAAGAGGCCTCGTCGGAAAGAAGGAATACTACCGCAGACGACACGTCTTTGGGAAGCCCGAATTTTTTCATCGGGATTCCGTCCATGAACATCTTCTTGATGTCTTCGGGAAGATTCTCCGTCATGGCCGAGGCGACATAGCCGGGCGCGACGGCGTTGACGGTGATGCCCCGGGCCGCGACTTCCCGGGCCAGGGACTTGGCGAAGGCGATGGCCCCGGCCTTGGAGGCGGCGTAGTTGACCTGCCCGGCGTTGCCCATCAGGCCGACGACGGAGGCGATGTTGACGATCCGGCCGCAGCGGGCCGCGACCATCGTCCTCAGGACGGCCTTGGAGTAGTTGAAAACGCCCTTGAGGTTGACCTTGAGCACCAGGTCCCAGTCCTCCTCCTTCATCCTCAGCAGGAGGCCGTCGCGGGTGATGCCGGCGTTGTTGACGAGGTGGTCGATCCGGCCGTGGGCTGCGACGACCGCGTCCGCGACCTGCTGGGCCCGGGCGCCGTCGGTGACGTCGGCCATATGGACCTCGGCCCGGCCGCCCGCCTCGACGATGGACCGGGCGACGGCCTCGAGCTTGTCCCGCTGGACGTCGACCAGGGCGACCATCGCCCCCTCGGCGGCCAGATCGCGGGCGATCGTCTCGCCGATCCCCTGGGAAGCGCCGGTGACGATCGAAACGCGGCCTTCGAACCGTTTCATGCTCCGGCTCCCTTGAGGGCCTGTTCGCAGCGGAGGATTTCGGCCTGGATGAGCTCCTGGACTTTATTCGTCACGGATTCCTGGGCCCGGCGGATTGCGTTCCGCACGGCCGTCGGATTCGACCGGCCGTGGCCGATGACGCAGACGCCGGCGACGCCCAGGAGCTGGGCCCCGCCGTATTCGGAATAGTCCACCTTCTTGTAGATCTTCTTGAGGTGGCGCTTCATCATCATGTAGCCGATCTTGGCGAAGATGTTCTTGGTGATCTCGTGCCGGGCCATGGAGGTGACGCTTTCGACGACCCCCTCGGAGACCTTGAGGGCCACGTTGCCCGTGAAGCCGTCGCTGACAACGACGTCCGCCGCCCCGGAGAAGAGGTCCTTGCCCTCGACGTTGCCGATGAAATTCAGGGGGGAGACCTGGAGCCGCTCGAAGGTCTCGCGGACGAGGTCGTTGCCCTTGGATTTCTCCTCGCCGATGCTCATCAGGCCGACGCGCGGCGAGGGCAGGCCCATGATCGCCTCCATGAAGATCTTGCCCATGACGGCGAACTGGACGAGATTCGTCGGACGGCAGTTGGCGTTGGCGCCGACGTCGATGAGGAGCGTCGGCCCGGCGACGCCCGGGACGAGGAGGGCCAGGGCCGGCCGGTCGACGCCCGGCAGGGCGCCGAGGACATCCCGCGAGATGTAGACGACGGCCCCGGTGTTCCCCATGGAGACGAAGGCCTCGGCCTCGCCGTCCTTGACGAGCTGGGCGCCGACGCGGATCGAGGAGGCTTTTTTCTTGCGGAAGGTGTGCAGGCCCTCGCCCATGCCGATCGCCTCGGGGGCGTCGATGATGGTCAGCCGGCCGGTTTTCACCGACAGCCGGTCGCATTCCTTTTTGATGAGGGGCTCGATGCCGACGAGCAGGATGTCGACGCCGAAATCGCCGGCGGCGCGGAGGGCGCCTTCGACCGTGACCTTCGGGCCGAAATCTCCCCCCATCGCATCAAGGGCGATTTTCATTGGGAGAACCCCTGATCAGTCTTCCTTGCCCGCCGTCACCTGCCGGCCCTTGTAGAATCCGCACTCGGGGCAAGCGCGGTGCGGCAGCTTGGGCTGGCCGCAGTTTGGGCAGACAGAGAAGGCGGGAAGGGTGAGACCGTCGTGGGCCCGACGTTTCGCTTTTCTCGTCGGGGAATGTCTTCTCTTTGGATTTGGCATTTAACTTTTATCTTTCACGACAAAATTGAACTTGTTCCAGGGGACGTCGGCGGCCTTGACCAGGCAGGAGCACCGGCCGTCGCGGATGATCTCGCCGCAGACGGCGCAGATGCCCTCGCAGTCCGGCGAGCAGAGGGGCTTGGCCGGGAAGGTCAGGTTCAGCTGTTCGAGGATGACGGCCCGCAGGTCCAGGCGCCGGTCGCGGTAGTACATCCTGTCGATCTCGTCGTCGGTCAGCTCGTCGGGGGTGCCGTCGAGCTCCTCGGGCAGGTAGACGAGGTCGAACTTGCTCCGGACGGGGAACTCGTAGGGGGTCAGGCACCGGCTGCAGACGAAGCTCATCTTGGCCGTGATCTCCCCCTGGACGAGGATCTCGTCGCCGAGCAGCCGGACGAAGACCTCGGCGTGGGCCGGCTCGAGGACGACGACGTTTTCCTCGACAAGATCCGGGCTCACGAAATCGAAGTCCCCCGAGAGGCGGAGGCCTTCCTTGGGCAGCCGGTCAATATCGATCAACATCGTCGTCTCCAGAGTGGTATTCCTCAAAAAAACGTTAGCTTATTATACCAAGTTGACCTTCTTTGTCAAATAACGGGGGGAGCGGCTCAAAAAGCGGGTTGAAGATGTCATCGCGAGCGAAGCGCGGCGATCTCAACATTTTACGGCGAGATGGCCGCACCCCCGTGCGGGGACGATCCGTCTTTTTTTATTGATTGCACCGGACGGGCAAACGAGTATAATTAATGGCGGGAAAAACGAAATGGGCGGCTACAATACGCGTGTGGAATTCAGGGGGTCGGCCTACATCGTCCAGACCCAGGACAAGGGCCTGGGGGCCCAGTACGTCGAATCGCTGATCTACAAGTCCGGCAAGCTCCTGACGTCGAAGAAGACATTCTACACGTCCTCCCTCTCGAGCCCCGGCGTCCATGACGTCATCGAGCGCATGATGGAAGTCCAGCACAAGAAGATCCTGGAAGAGATCGTCGAAGGCAAGTTCGACTGATTCCCCTGGAAATCCGGACCGGCGGGGCCATGGAGGACAAGCGACTTTACCTGATCGACGGCAACTCCCTCCTTTACCGCTCCTATTACGCGATCCATCGGCTGTCGAACTCCCGGGGCTTCCCGACCAACGCCATTTTCGGCTTCCTCACGGCCCTGCGGAAGCTCATCGACCGGGAAAAACCCGCCTATCTGGGCGTCGTCTTCGATCTCAAAGGGCCGACCATCCGGCATGAGGCCTACAAGGACTACAAGGCCCACCGCAAGCCCATGCCCGACGACCTCGTCGTCCAGGTCCCGGTCCTCAAGGACGTCCTCCACGCCTTGAACATCCCCACGGCCGAATTCGAGAAATACGAGGCCGACGACGTCCTGGCGACGCTGGCCCGGCAGGCGGCGGAAAAAAACGTCCGCTCCGTGATCGTCACCACGGACAAGGACCTCCTCCAGATCGTCGACGCCTCGACGGCCGTCTACAACCCGGCCAGGGAGACGACGATCGACGAGGCCGGGGTCAAGGAGGTCTTCGGCGTCGGCCCCGACCAGGTCGTCGACGTCCTGTCCCTGTGGGGCGACCCGACGGACAACGTCCCCGGCGTGCCGGGCGTCGGCGAGAAGACGGCCAAGTCCCTCATCCAGGAGTTCGGCTCCCTGGACAACCTGCTCAAGAACCTGGAGCGGGTCAAAAACCCCAGGATCAGGGAAAAAATCGGCCAAAACCTGGAGCTTCTCGAGCTCAGCCGCCGGCTGGTCACGGTCGAGCGCGACGTCGCCGTCAGCCTGGACCTCGACGCCTACGCCCTCGGCGAGCCCAATTACGACGAGACTCTCCGGCTCTTCGGCGAGCTGGAATTCACGTCGCTCCTCGGCGAATTCGCGCGCAGGCCGCGGTCGACGAAGAAGGATTACAAGATTCTTCTCGCGGAGCGCGACCTCGCGGACCTCTGCGGCCGCATCGCCAAGGCCGGCGCCGTCTCTCTCGACACGGAAACCGACAGCCCCTTCCCGACGCGGGCGCGGCTGGTCGGGATGTCGTTCGCCCTCGAGCCGGGCGAGGCCTGGTACCTGCCCCTCGGCCACGACTACCTCGGCGCCCCGGCCCAGATCTCGAAGAAAAAGGCCCTGGGCTTGCTCCGCCCGCTCCTCGAGGACGCCGCGGTCAGGAAAACGGGCCAGAACATCAAGTACGACGCCATCGTCCTCCGCCGGGAGGGCATCCGTCTCGGCGGGGTCGAGCGCGACACCATGGTCCTTTCGTATCTTCTCGAGCCCAACTGGGGCAGGCACAACCTCGAACGGCTGGCCCTGACCTATCTCCAGGCCGAGAAGACGCCCTACGAGAGCGTCGTCGGCAAGGGCAAAAACCAGGTCACCATGGACAAGGTCGACATCGAGCGGGCCGCCCCCTACGCCTGCGCCGACGCCGACCTGGCCCTGGAGCTCGGCGAGGTGCTGTGGGAGAAGGTCCTCGAGCGGAAGCTCGACCGGCTCTACTGCGACATCGAGCGGCCCCTGATCGAGCTCCTGGCCCAGATGGAGATCTGGGGGGTGCGGGTCGATCCCGCCGTCCTCCGGGCCATGTCGAAGCAGTTCCAGGCCGAGCTCCAGTCGCTCGAGAAGCAGATCCATGAGCTGGCGGGCGGGCCGTTCAACATCAATTCGCCGCAACAGCTCGGCGCGATCCTCTTTCACAAGCTGGGACTGCCGGCGACGAAAAAGACGAAGGCGACGAAGGGCTTCTCGACGTCCGTCGAGATCCTCGAGGAGCTGGCCCCGCTCCATCCGCTGGTCCAGCTGGTTCTCGACTATCGCCAGAAGACCAAGCTCAAGTCCACCTACGCCGACGCCCTGCCCGAGCTGATCGATCCGGAGACGGGGCGGATTCACACGTCCTACAACCAGACGGTGGCGTCGACGGGGCGGCTGTCGTCGAGCGATCCCAACCTCCAGAACATCCCGGCCCGGGGCGAGTGGGGGCCGCGCTTCCGCCGGGCCTTCATCGCCGACAAGGGGCACTCTCTCCTCGCGGCCGACTATTCCCAGATCGAACTGCGCGTCCTGGCCCATCTCTCGGAGGACCCGACGCTCGTCGAGACCTTCCTCGCCGACCGGGACATTCACGACGAAACGGCCCGGCTGGTCTTCGGCGAAGAGGCCGGGCTGACGCACGAAGAGATGCGCCGGCGGGCCAAGGTCATCAATTTCAGCATCATCTACGGGACCTCGGCCTTCTCGCTGGCCAAGGAGCTCGGAACGTCGGCGGCCGAGGCCCAGAAGTTCATCGACCGCTACTTCGAGCGGCTGCCGCGGGTCAGGGACTACCTCGACCGGATCGTGGACGAGGCCAGGGACCGCGGCTACTCCGAGACGATCTTCGGCCGCCAGCGCCAGGTGCCCGAGCTGCGCCAGGCCGACAGGAACATCCAGCAGGCCGGCCGACGCATCGCCCTGAACATGCCCATCCAGGGCTCGGCCGCCGACATCATCAAGGTCGCCATGCTCCGCATCTGGGACGACCTGCGGGAACGCAAGCTCGAGACGCGGATGATCCTCCAGGTCCACGACGAGCTCGTCTTCGAGGTGCCGGAGAAGGAAAGGGACAAGGTCGAGGCGATCGTCGTCGACCGGATGGAGAACGTCTGCGACCTCAAGGTCCCGCTCAAGGTCCACGCCGGCTGGGGCCCCAACTGGGCCGATGCGAAGTAAAAAGCAGAACTCATTTCGAACTCTTTAAGGATGTCGGGCTCGGGGTGTTCCCTCCGTCCGGACGCGGGCCGTCCCCGGCGAGGCCGACCCGCTCGATTCCGGGCCTCGCTCGGAAATCTTCGATTTCCTCCGTGCCCGCTCGGCCCTCCAACGCCTCCCTCCGGGAAGCACCCCGCAGCTCTGCCTCTTATCTTTAAAATCCGATCGTCGCCGGACGGCTGACCGTTTGCGATTGCTTTCCCGGGAGCCCTGGCGTATCATTCGTTCTACGGGGTGCCTGATGAGAAAAATCCTGCCGGCTCTATTGATGGCAGCATCGGCCACGATCGTTCTGGCTCAAGATGTTTTTTTTCAGCCGGGCCATCCCCAGGACATCCTCGCCCTCAGGTTCAGTCCCGACGACAGCCAGCTGATATCCTTCTCCTCGTCCTATCGGGCCGAGGACGACCGGCTCTGCCTCTGGGACGTCCGTACCGGCCGGCTCCTTTGGATGGCGAAAACGGGGTTCATCCAGCGACGCTACGAATTCTGCAACCTCGAGGAATTCCATTGGAGCGAGGACGGACGGTTCATCATCACCAGGAGCCTGAATGGCAGCTGGCAGACTTGGGACGCGAGAACCGGAAGGATCCTGTCCTTGAGCGACTCGGCGCCCGACATCCGGACAGCCGAGGGCCGCCGGAGGGCCCTGGACGTCTTCGAAGACGGCGCCGACATCGTCATTCGGGATCCGGAAACCAAGGCCGTCAGACGATTCAGGTCATCCGCCGGTCTCCGGGACTCCGTGACGAGCCACGACGGAACCCTGCTGGCCGAGGCGGACGCCCGGAATGCCCCGGCGATCAAGATCACGGATATCTGGAGCGGCCGGTCGCGAAGGATGGGGCCGCATCCGAATGTTGTCAGCAGCCTGGCTTATAATCCCGAGGGGACCATCCTCGCCGCGGGGGGCGGCGACGGAACGATCTATCTCTTCGATGCCTCGACGCGCCAGTTGATCCGGGCGCCGGCCGGCGATTCGAATCCCGTCGCCCTGATATGTTTCAGCCCGAACGGAAGCCGCATGATCTCTTGCGGCAGGTACAATCGCTTGAGGCTCTGGGACTTGGCGGCCGGCCACGTCCTGGCCGAGAACGACGCGGGATCCTCGTTGTCCGGAACTCGCACGGTCCACCGGATCGATTGGAGCCCGGACGGGAAGACGATCCTGACGGTTCGGGAAGGCGAGTTGCGGCTGTGGACAGCGGAAACCCTGAAGCCCGCCCGGACGCTCAAAGTCAAAGAAAAATACGAAATCCGTTCATCTCATGGAGGTTTGGAGACGATCTGGCAAAGAGATACCGTGCCCGTCATCGACGCGGTGTTCGGCCGGGACGCGAATAAGATCATCGCCGAATATGCGGACGGGACCCTGCGGACGTGGGATGTCCGCTCCAGAAAGCAAGTCCGCCGCGCGCGGCCCGGCGGCGATTATCGCACTTTTCACCTCTCCTCCGACGGCAAAACGATTTTCGCCGCCCCCCTCAAGGCCGCTAAATCTCGTCCCAAGATCCTGGACGCCGAGACCGGAGACGAGCGGGCCTCCTTCGACCTCGGGGGACTGGGCGACGTCTATGATTTCGTCCTCAGCCCGGACGGGGAACATGCCGCGGCGGCCCTGTACGAGACCCTCGTCATCGTCTGGGCGATCGACGATCCGAAGCCGCTTCATGTCGTAGAAATGGGATCGCGCGGCCTTAGCGCCCTCGCCTTCAGCCCTGATGGGAAGACCCTGGCCGCCGGCGGCGAGAATCAGAACCTGATGCTCTTCGACGTCGCAACCGGTGCCAAGCTCTGGCAGCTCATCCCGGACGATCAGCCCGGCGAACTGGAAACGCGCTTGTCGCTCGAAAAGAAGGAACAGCAGGCGGCCATGGACGAACTCCGGGCTCGCCGGGACGAGCGGGCCGCGGCCGAAACGCCGGTTTTCGAAAAACAGGTCTTCATCACGTTCGAGCATTACGGCGCGATGAAGAACCCCGGCTCGCTCCGCTTCAGCGAAACCGGGGAGCCCGACAAGAGCCGCCTGCGCACGTCGAACAAAGAAGCTGAAGCGATCTGGCTCCGCCTCCACAATGATTCTCCTCTCCCGATCTCGCTCCTGGCCTCCGTGCCGTATCTCGACGCGATGAAATGCGAGCATCAATTCGCCGAAGGGAACATCATTCGCGGCCTCTGTCTCGACAAAGAAATCAGCCTCCAATTGGATTTCGAAGACAAGGACGGGAAAGCCGTACCCCCCTTCTATGACAACAGTTTTGTCGTCAATCTCCTGCCGAAGACGTCCCTCCTGTTCGCCGTCCCCCTGCGGGACCTTGAGGAAAGCCGCAGGTTCAAGCTGCGCTATTCATTCCAGAACGCCGTCGAAAAAGACAGCTATTGGGGGCTGCGGGACCTCTATGCGGATTACGGGACGGAAAAGACCCTAGGATTCAGCCTGGCGGATATTCCGAAGCCTTAGGGTTGTTCGGAAAGACGGGGTCAACCCTGCACAATTTCATTTCATATTACGGGTTGTGCATAAAAAGGCAATTCTCCTGTGAAATGCCGTACGTTTGACCTCGGCCACCCGTCCGACAAATAACGGGTTAAAAAAGAGGGAGAGCTGCGGGAGCTTTCCCGAGGGAGGCGTGGACAGGCCTCGGGGGATGGCCGGAACATCGTGCGAGGTTTAATGTTCCCGAAGTGTCTCTCAGAAATGCGCGGACGCAGGAGGGATGTCTCGGAGAAAACATTGAGCGCGACGCGGGCACGGTTGGAATGGGAGGCCGCTGCTTTCCATTCCAGAGCGGAGCGATCACAGAGTGGGATTCCTCGCTGGGGAATCCCACGCTTTTCGGAGGGACTCCCTCCGAGTCCGTGACCTCTTCTCAGAGCGCTTTCTGAAAGACGCGGAACTTCTTGTAGACCTGGCCGCCCATCCGCTCCATCTCGCCGCGGACCTTGACGTTGGTCTCCATCTCATGGTGGGTGTCCAGGAACTCGTAGCCCGCCTTCCGGGCCGATTCGAGCATCTTGACGCCCATCGCGACGTCCAGGCCCAGGCCCCGGTACTTGTCCTTGACGGCGCCGAGCAGAAGGTCGAGCTGTTTGGTCTTCTTGGCCGACCGCAGGACGTGGATGAAGCCGAAGGGGAAGAGCCGGCCCCGCGCCTTCTGGATGCCGGCGCTCATGTCGGGCATGGCGATGATGAAGGCCGCGACCTCGCCGTCCTTGAGGACGACCTTGATGAAATGGGGGTTGAGGACCGGCAGATAGCGGCCGGCCAGGTCGTCCATCTCCTTCTCGTCGAGCGGCGCGTACCCGTAGATGTTGTTCTGCATGTAGCATTCGTTCATCAGGGCCAGGATCTTCCGGATCCAGGGCTTGATCTGCTTCTTCGACTCGAACTCCAGGACCTCGACGCCGCTCTTCTTCACGGCCCGCTCGTAGATCCTCTTATAGAACTCGGGCATCTCCTTGGGGACGTCGATCTTGTAGACGAAGTAGTCGATGTCCTTGACGTAGCCCTCGTTCTCCACGAGCCCGGGCATCCATTCGAAATTGTAGTAGGTGGCGATGGTCGCGCGGTGGTCGAAGCCCTCGACGATGAAGCCCTCGGGGTCCTGGTCGGAAAAGCCGTACGGGCCGACGACCCGGGTCATGCCCAGGCCCCGGGCCCAGTCCTCGATCCGGCCGAGCAGGGCGTGCACGACCTCCTGGTCCTCGGGCGTCTCGAAGAAGCCGAAGCGGGCCGTCTTCTCGTTCCGGTGCTCGTTGTAGCGCTGGTTGACGATGCCCATGACCCGGCCGACGCACCGGCCGTCCCGGAAAGCCAGGAGGAGGATCGTGTCGCAATAGGAAAAGGCCTTGTTCTTGTTCTTATCGAAAAACTTCCATTCGTCCGTGTAAATGGGGTGGACCCAGTTGGCATGGCCGGCGTGGAGTTTCTCCGGCAGGGAGATGAAGGTCTTGAGGTCTTTCCGGGACTGGACTTCTCTGGTCTCGACGGCCATGGCTTTTCCCTTTCTTTTCCGGCGTTAGCCGTGACCTATATTCCAGGATTCCCGGGGAAAAATCAACGCCTTTTTTCCCTCTGGAAATCCCTGTTCAAAAACTGAGGAAGCCATGTGGAAATTCTTGACAATTCCGGGAGCGCTTAATATACTAGCCCCTCTAATTAAGGAATCAAACCTTCACCATGAACGTTGAAACCATTGCCCTCCTAACGATTCTCGTCCCCGTCGTCGGCTCATTCACGATCCCCCTGGCGGCCCTCCTTTCCAAGTCCGCCAGGTCGTTGTGGGCCATCCTGGTGAGCGCCGCGACCACGGTCTTGCCGCTGACCCTGGTCCCCTTCGCCCTGGGCGGAGGGGACCTCGTCATCCGCAAACCGCTCGTCCTGGGCCTGGACTTCATCCTCGTCATCGACCCGCTGTCGATTTTCATGGCCTGCGTTTCCTCCTTCATCGGCTGCCTGATCGTCGTCTACTCCATCGGCTATATCCACAACGAGGAGCATCAGAACGAGTACTACCTGATGGTCCTCCTGTTCATCGGCGCGATGATGGGGCTCGTCTTCTCGGGCAACCTGATTTTCCTCTACCTTTTCTGGGAGATCATCGCCATCTGCTGCTGGCGCTTGATCGGCTTCTACCGCCAGCCGAATATCGTCCGCAAGGCCGACAAGGCCTTCCTGGTGACCTTTTTCGGCGCCGTCGTCATGCTTCTCGGCTTCATCCAGATCTACAGCGTCACGAACACGTTCGACATCACCGCCATGCGGGGCACCGTCATCCCCGGCAGCGCCGTCCTGCTGATCCTGTTCGGCATGTTCTCGAAGTCGGCCACCGTGCCGCTCCACACCTGGCTGCCGGACGCCGGCGTCGCCCCGACGACGGTCACGGCCCTGCTGCACGCGGCCGTCCTGGTCAAGATCGGCGTCTACGCCTACGCCCGCCTCTTCATCTACGGCTTCAAGATCCCCGTGGAGTGGCAGCACGGCATCGCCATCGTCGTCGTCATCTCCAGCCTGGTGGCCGCGGGCGCGGCCGCCGTCGAGAACGATTTCAAGCGGATCCTGGCCTACTCGACCGTCAGCCAGATCGGCTACATCTTCCTCGGCTTCAGCATGGCCAACGCCGCCGGCATCTCCGGCTCCCTGCTGTTCATCCTCATGCACGGCCTGGCCAAGGCCGGCCTGTTCCTCTGCGCCGGGATCGTCATCCACGCCGTCCACACCAAGGACATCCGGGAGATGGGCGGCCTGTTCAAGACGATGCCCGTCACGGCCGTCGCCTTCCTCCTCTGCTCCTTTTCCGTCATCGGCCTGCCCCCGTTCGGCGGCTTCTTCTCCAAGTTCCTGGTGATCATGGGCACCCTCCAGGCGGGCCAGGTCTGGCTCGCGGGAACGGCCCTGTTCACGGCCGTGCTGACGATGTTCTACCTGCTGAAGGTTTTCAGCCTGGTTTTCCTGGGTGAGGCCAAGCACCCGGCCCCGGAAAAAACGAAATCCATGGTCTTTGTCGTCGCGACCCTGGCCGTCCTCAGCCTGGCGGCCGGCCTGCTCGTGGCCTATCCCATGAAGCTCGTCAACATCGCGACGGCCCAGATGAGTTGGTGGCTCCGATGACGCCCAAAATGCTGCTTCTGCCGATTCTCCTGCCCGCGGTTCTCGCCGTCGTCCTGCTTCTCCTCCCCAAGGGGATCAAGCTCCTGCGGGAGCTCCTGGCCGTCGCCGGCGCCGCGGTCCTCGTCTATTACGCCTTCGTCTTCTTCGGCGTGAAGACGCTCGAGCTGCGGGTCCCCTGGCTCGGCATGGGGATCGACTTCGAGCTCCGCCTCTTCCATTTCTCGAGCTTCATCCTGCTGGCCCTGGCCGGATTCCTCCTCCTGATCACGATCTTCTCGTCGGTCAAGATGAAGGACACGCCCCGGGTCCGGGAATATTACGCCTACGTCTTCCTGACGGCCGCCTTCGCCAACGGGGCCGTCCTGGCCGACAATTTCGTGCCCCTCGTCTTCTTCTGGGAGGGCCTGCTGGTGACGCTCTTCGGCCTGATCACGATCGGCGGCAAGCTGACGTCGACGCGGACCGCGGTCAAGGCCTTCCTGATCAGCGGCTTCTGCGATTTCTCGATGATCATGGGCATCGGCATCCTCTGGTCGCTGACCGGGACGCTGACGATGTCCAAGGTCTCCGTCGAGCCCACCGGGCTGGCGGCGGCGGCCTTTATCCTGATGATGATCGGGGCCATCGGCAAGGCCGGGTCCATGCCGTTCCACACCTGGATCCCCGACGCCGCCCTGGACGCGCCGGTGACCTTCATGGCCTTCCTGCCGGCCGCCTTCGAGAAGCTGCTCGGCATCTACCTCCTGGCCCGCATCTCCCTGGATTTCTTCAAGATCAAGGGCGGAAGCGGCCTGTCCATCCTGATGATGACCATCGGCGCGGCGACCATCGTCCTGGCCGTCCTGATGGCCCTCATCCAGAAGGACTTCAAGAAGCTGCTGTCGTTCCACGCCATCAGCCAGGTCGGATACATGGTCCTCGGCATCGGCACCGGAAACCCCATCGGCATCGCCGGCGGCGTCTTCCACATGATCAACCACGCCATGTACAAGTGCGGGCTGTTCCTGAGCGCCGGCTCCGTCGAGCACCGGACCGGGACGACCGAGCTCAAGAAGCTCGGCGGCCTGAGGAAGGAGATGCCCCTGACGGCCTTCGGCTTCACGGTCTGCGCCCTGGCCATTTCCGGCGTCTGGCCCCTCAACGGCTTCGTCTCCAAGGAAATGATCTTCCACGGCGCCCTCGAGACCGGGTACGTCGTCTTCGCCGTGGCCGCCTGGGTCGGGGCGATCTTCACCTTCGCCTCGTTCCTCAAGGCGGGCCATTCCGTGTTCTACGGCGAGCGCTCGAAGGAAGTCACGGCGGTCAAGGAAAGCCCGGTTCCGATCGTCGTCCCGATCCTCGTCCTGGCCCTGCTCTGCATCACCTTCGGCGTTTATAACAAGCTGCCCCTGACCCTGCTCATCCAGCCGATCCTGGCCGGCCACGTCGCGGGCGGCGAGCCCGTCGACTTCACGGCCCACGCCCTGTCGCTGGCCAGCCCGGTCGCCCTCATCTCCCTCGGCTGCCTCGTCCTGGCCTTCCTGCTCCACCTCTACGGCTACAGGAAATCCGGCCGCAAGCCCTATCTCGCCTCCGAGCCCGTCCACAACCTGCCCGTCGTCCACAAGCTCTACGAGATGGCCGAGGCCCGGATGTTCGACTTCTACGAGCAGGGCGTGAAGTTCATCAAGGGGCTGTCCATGGTCCTGTTCAAGGGCGTCGACCGGCCCATCGATTTCGTCCTGGAGAAGGTCGTCACGGCCGCGGGCGAAAGGTTCAGCGGAGTCCTGAGGAAGGCCCACAACGGGCACTACGCGAACTACCTGGCCTGGTGCCTGGCCGGCCTGATCATCGTCGCCGGCGTCGTTTCGATGCTCGTGAAATAGCTTTCGATTTCGATATTGTTTATTGAATTCATAGATCGCTCGGAAGATTCTTCGAAGATCGAGGAGGAGCGTTGATCATCCTTTTCGTTGCGCTGCCGCTCGTTGTGGCGGGCATCCTGCCGCTCGTCGGCAGGATTTCCCGGAGGTTTTTGCCTGACCTGCTGGCCAACGCGGCCCTTCTCTTCATGTTCGTCTACGCCGTGGCCGCCGGGCGGCCCCTGATCGCGAACGGGCCCGTTCTTCAACAGCTCAATTGGCTCGGCGAGTCCGTCAATCTCCGCCTGGCCCTGGACGGCTTCAGCCTGCTGATGCTCATGGCGATCGCCCTGGTCGGGCTGTGCGTGGGCCTGTTCTCGATCGACTACATGGAGCACTACGGGGCCAAGGCCAATTATTACGCCCTGTTCCTGGTCATGATCGCCGGCATGAACGGGCTCGTCCTGGCGACCGACCTCTTCAACATCTACATTTTCCTCGAGGTGGCCGCCGTCGCCTCGTATTCCCTGGTCGCCTTCGGCCTGGGGCAGGACGAGCTCGAGGCGGCCTTCAAGTACCTGATGCTGTCGGTGGTCGGCTCGGCCGCCATCGTCGTCAGCATCGCCGTCATCTTCGGCATGACCGGCAGCGTGAGCTTCGGGGCCGTGGCCAAGGGCCTCCAGGAGCTCAACGCCGGCCCCGTCGTCGGCATCGCCGCGGCCCTGTTCATCATGGGCTTCGGCCTGAAGGCCGCCCTCATTCCCTTCCACGCCTGGCTGCCTGACGCCCATCCCTCGGCCCCGGCGCCCATCTCGGCCGTCCTGTCGGGCCTTTTGATCAAGGTCTCGGGCGTCTATGCCATGACCCGGATCTTCCTCAACGTCTTCGGCCTGACGCCGGCCCTGTCCACGGTGCTGATGTACCTGGGAACGGTCTCGCTCGTCGTCGCCGCCTTCCTGGCCATCGGCCAGAGGGACATCAAGCGGATGCTGGCCTATTCCTCGATCAGCCAGGTCGGCTACATCGTCCTGGGGATCGGCCTGGGGACGCCGCTGGGCATCGCCGGCGGCCTCTTCCACCTGTTCAACCACGCCCTGGCCAAGGGGCTCCTCTTCTTGACCACGGGCTCCGTGCAACAGGCCACCGGCACCCGCAACCTCGACGAGATGGGCGGGCTGGCCAAGCGGATGCCGTTCACGGCGACCGCCAATCTTATCGGCTCGCTGTCGATCGCCGGCGTCCCGCCGCTCAACGGCTTCTGGTCGAAGCTCATCATCATCATCGCCCTTGTCCAGGCCGGCCACCCGGTGTTCGCCGTCGTCGCCGTCCTGGCCTCGGTCCTGACCCTCTGGTACTACCTCATCATGCAGCGCAAGGCCTTCTTCGGAATACTCAACGAGAAATGGGCCGCCGTCAAGGAGGCGCCCTTCTGGATGACGGCCTCGACCGTCCTCCTGGCGCTCCTCTGCGTCGCGGTCGGCGTCTTTTTCTCGGCGATGATAAAAACCTGGATCCAGCCCGCGGCCGGAGTGCTCGGGGACGGCGTCCAGACCGTGATCCGTTCGTGGGGATTATAGAAGATGATTGTCCAAACAGCGTTGCTCATCGGCTTGGTACTCTTTTCGGTCCTGGCGGTTTTCCTCAAGGACCTCATCCGGGCGGCGATTTCCCTGGCGGTGGCCAGCCTCCTCCTGGGGATCATTTTCTTCCGCCTGGGCGCCTCCTACGCCGGCGTCTTCGAGATTTCCGTCGTCGCCGGCCTGATCACCGTCCTGTTCATCCTGACCATCGCCTTGACGAACAAGGCCGAGGAGGTTCGGGAGTCGCGCCTGGCGAACGTCATCTTCCCCCTCTTCTTCGTCGTCTTCATCGCCATCGACGCCCTGGTCATGAAGGGCCTCCTCCAGAAGATCCCGGCGCTTCCGTCCGGCCCCGAGTCGGGCACGTTCGGCGAGGTCCTGTGGAAGGGAAGAACCCTCGACCTCGTCGGCCAGATCGCCGTCATCCTGGCCGGCGTCTTCTCGGTCCTGGCCCTGTTCCGGAAGAGAGACAAACATGACTAACACCTGGTATCTCTACCTGTTTTTCTCGGCCGCCCTGCTCGGGGCGGGCCTCTACGCCCTGCTCGCGAAGCGGAACCTCGTCCGGCTCTTCATCGCCATCGAGGTCATCGGCAAGGGCGTCAGCCTGCTCCTCGTCGCCACCGGCTTCGCCAAGGGGAACCTGCTCGCCGCCCAGGCCATGGTCGTCACCTACATCGTCATCGAGGTCAGCCTCGTCGCCACGGCCCTGGCCATCATCATCAACATCACGCGTCACACCAAGAGCCTGGACGTCCGCAAGCTCGCCAGATTGAAAGGGTAAGCCATGAAGGCCATCACGCTTCTCCTGTCCCCGCCCATCGCCTTTTTCGTTTTCCTGGCCCTGGCCTTCCTGCTCTACGCCCTGGGCTCGAAGATGGCCCCCCGGCTGACCAAGGCCGGCGGCAAGCTGGCCACGTACGCCTGCGGCGAGGACATCCCCGGGGTCAAGGTCCAGTTCGGCTACCGGCTCTTTTTCTTCGTCGCCCTGTTCTTCACCATCATGCACGTCGCCACGCTGGTCATCGCCACGGTCCCCTCGGGCAAGATCGTCTTTTTCGCCGTCATCTACCTGCTGATGATCTTCCTGTCCATCCTCGCCCTCATCACAAGGAGCTAACATGCTGAACAAGCTGGTTCGCTGGTCGAGGATCAAGTCGCCGTGGATCCTCCACCTCAACTCCGGCGCCTGCAACGCCTGCGACATCGAGATCGTCGCCGCGCTGACGCCGCGCTTCGACGTCGAGCGGCTCGGCGTCCTGCTCAAGGCGACGCCCCGGCACGCCGACGTCATCATCGCCAGCGGCCCGGTCACGCGCCAGATCAAGGACCGGATCGTCCGCATCTACGACCAGGTCCCCGACCCCAAGTTCGTCATCGCCGTCGGCGCCTGCGCCATGTCCGGCTGCGTCTACCGCGGCGCCTACAACATCGAGGGCGGGATCGACCAGGTGATCCCGGTCGACGTCTATGTCCCCGGCTGCCCGGCCCGGCCGGACGCCATCGTCGACGCCGTCGTCAAGCTCCTGGGAAAACTCTAGGTATCGAGGACACGCCATGACCGATATCGAAATCGTCGAAAAGCTCCGGCGGGACCTGGGGCCCGCGGCCCTCGAGGTCGCGAACCCCGACCGCCGCCGCATTTTCCTCAAGGTCGCGCCCGGCAGCCTGACCGCGGCCGCGAGGCTGCTCCGCGACTCGTACGATTGCGCCTACCTGGCCACCATCACCGGCCTGGACAAGGGCGAAACGTTCGAGCTTCTCTACCACTTCGCCAGCACCGAGGCCAACATCAACGTCCGGACCGAGGTCCCCAGGACCGCGCCGCATATCGCCAGCATCACGCCCGTCATCCCCGGGGCCATCCTGTACGAGCGGGAGCTCCAGGACATGTTCGGCCTCGTCGTCGACGGCATCCCGGACGCGCGTCCGCTGGTGCTGCCGGACGGCTGGCCGGCGGAGGACCATCCGCTGCGCAAGGACTGGAAATTCCAGCGGCCGGCGGAGATCATCCCCGGAGGCAAGTCATGAAATTCCAAATCCCCATCGGCCCCCAGCACCCGGCCCTCAAGGAGCCGATCAGCCTGCGGATGACCGTCGAGGGCGAAGTCATCCGGGACGCCGATATCCGTCTCGGCTACAACCACCGCGGCGTCGAAAAACTGGCCGAAGAGAAGAACTGGGTCCAGAACATCTACCTGACCGAGCGCATCTGCGGCATCTGCTCCCACTCCCACTCGACCTGTTACGTCCAGGGCGTGGAGAAGCTGATGGAGATCACGCCGCCCCGGCGCGGCCTGTACCTTCGCTATCTGGTCTCCGAGCTCGAGCGCGTCCACAGCCACCTCCTGTGGCTGGGCGTGGCGGGCCACGAGGCCGGCTTCGATTCGTTCTTCATGTACACCTGGCGGGACCGCGAGATCGTCATGGACCTTCTCGAGATGATCTCCGGCAACCGCGTCCATTACGCCATGAACTGCCTCGGCGGCGTCCGCCGGGACATCGACGAGGCCCAGAAGGCCAAGATCCTCGAGGGCGTCGCGACCCTCCGGAAGCGCAGCGAGTACTACTTCCGGATCGGCGCCTCCGAACCGAGCTTCGTCGCCAGGATCGCCGGCGTCGGCCTGCTGTCGAAGGAGCTGGCCGTCAAGCTCTGCGCCGTCGGCCCGACGGCCCGGGCCTCGAGCATCACCCGCGACGTCCGCAAGGAGGACCCGTGCGCCGTGTACGACGAGCTTGATTTCGCCGTCGGCACGGCCGACTCGTGCGACGTGCTCGGCCGGGTCGTCGTCCGCGTCCAGGAACTCCTCGAATCCTACAAGCTCATCGAGCAGATGATCCATAAGCTCCCCGACGGCGACATCGCCGTCAAGGCGCCCCGCAAGGCCAAGGCCGGCGAGGTCGTCAGCCGCTACGAGGCCCCCCGGGGAGAGAACCTGCATTACATCAAGTCCAACGGGACCGACAAGCCCGAGCGGCTCAAGGTCCGCGCCCCGACGCTGGCCAACTACCCGGCCACGGTCGAGATGCTCCGCAACGGCTTCATCGCGGACATCCCCCTGATCTTCGCCGCCATCGACCCCTGCATCTGCTGTGCGGAACGGACCGTCACCCTGGTCAACTTCCGCAGCGGCGAGGAAACGATCGTGCCCCTGAGCGACCTGCGCCGGCAAGCGGCCGAGCGCCGGACGAACGCCCCTGCGAAAAGGAATGCGGTATGGCCGTTCTGAGAACCCTCCTCTATCTCCTCGTGTATCCGGGAATCCTGTTTCTCTTTTTCTATTCGACCTTCTGCGAATGGTTCGACCGCAAGGTCTACGCCCGGCTGCAGAACCGGATGGGCCCGACGCACACGGGCCGGCACGGCCTTCTCCAGCCGATCGCCGACTTCGTCAAGCTGATGGCCAAGGAAGACATCGTGCCCGAGGCCGCCGACAAGCGCCTCTTCGCGCTCCTGCCGGTCTTCGGCCTGGCCATCGTCTCGACCGCCGGCCTGCTCCTGCCGGTCTGGAACTTCGACCTGGCGACGCCCGGCATGACGTCCTTCCCGGGCGACATCATCGTCATCCTCTACCTCCTGAGCCTGCCGACGCTCATCCTCTTCCTGGCGGCCTGGTCGTCGACCAACCTCTTCTCCACGATCGGCGGCTCCCGCGTCCTGACCATGCTCTTCGGCTACGAAGTGCCTCTCTTCCTCTCCGTCCTCAGCCCGGCCATCCTGGCGGATTCCTGGCGCCTGGCCGAGATCGCGGCTTTTTACCAGAAGAAGCCGCTGCTCATCCTGCCGAACCTGCTGGGCTTCGTCATCGCCGTCATCTCCGTCCAGGCCAAGCTCGAGCGGACGCCGTTCGACATCCCGCACGCCGAGACCGAGATCGTCGGCGGCACCTTCACCGAGTACTCGGGCAAGAAGCTGGGCCTCTTCCGGCTGATGATGGATATCGAGCTCGTCGTGGCCAGCGCCCTCCTGGCGACGGTCTTCCTGGGCGGCTTCCCGGGCGGCGTGTTCGTCGGCTTCGCCCACCTCCTGGTCAAGACCCTCTTCGTGATCTTCCTCCTGGCCCTCATCCGGGCCCTGACGTCCCGGATCCGGATCGACCAGGTCCTCACCCTGGCCTGGAAGTACCTGGCCCCCCTGGCCGTCCTGCAACTCCTCGTCGTCATCCTTCTGAAGGGATTCCTGAAATGAAATTAGCGGCCTTCCTTCCCGAACTCCTCCGTCATCTCTTCAAAAAGCCCGCCACGGTCGACTATCCCTTCAAGAAGCTCGAGGTGCCGAAGGGTTTCCGCGGCACGCCGTTCCTCCATTCCGAGCGCTGCATCGTCTGCCGGGCCTGCGAGCGCGACTGCCCGGCCGAGGCCATCGAGATCACCTCGGTCAACGAGGCCGAGAAGAAGTTCAAGATGATCATCCACAACGACCGCTGCATCCACTGCGCCCAGTGCGTCGATTCCTGCCCGACCGTCCCCAAGGCCATGGACATCGACAGCCAGTACGAGCTGGCCGATTTCGACCGGCACAACCTGAAGCACGAATGGGATTACGTCCGGGCCGTCATGAAGCCCAAGGCGCCGGCAGCGAGCGTCAGCGAGCCGCAGAAGCAAGGCTGAGGACTCGAAGCCGCGCTTCTGATAAATATCTGAAATGAGTCTCAGCTCTCCTTGATTTTTCCATTTTTTTCAGACGGGATGCTAAGGACTACATGCGCAACGTCTCGCAAGGATCATGGGAAGCCTGGATAAAGCGAAGCGTGTGATGGAGCCAATATCAAAGGGCGGGTATCTCAGAGCGACGTGAGGACGGAAAGGGACGCACCGGGACAGGACCCGTCCGGCGAGGTTCTTTCTGTGTATAATACGGACAGGATGCGAAAAACGATAGCCTGGAAGGCCCGGCTGGCGCGGGAGCTCGGCCGGCCGGAGAAATTGGCCGTGCTGGGCGTGGGCAACGTCTCCCGGGGCGATGACGCCGCGGGCGTCCGCGCGGCCGAGGCCCTGGCCCGCCTCGCCGGCCCGTCGGCCGGGGCCCGCCTGAAAGTCTTCATCACCCACGAAGCGCCGGAGAATTTCACCGGAGCTGTCAGGGATTACGGGGCCTCCCGCGTCCTCGTCATCGACGCCTCGGCCGGCGGCTTTCCCCCCGGGGCAATCTTCGTCGTCAACCCGGCCGAGATCGCCAATGACGATGTCTCCACCCACCGGACCCCCCTCTCGACCCTGGCCGGGTACCTCGAACGGACGGCGGACTGCCGGGTTGTTATCCTGGGGATAGAGCCTCGGGCTTTCGCCGACGATAGGGCGCTCACCGCCGACGTCGCGGCCGCGGTCGAAACCGCGGCCGCGTGGCTGGCGGCGTTCTGCCGCCGGCGCCTCAGATCTTCATCGGCATCAAAACATAGATGTTCTTGATGCCCTCTTCGCCCTCCGGCTGGAGAAGGACGGCGCTGTTCTCGTCCTTGATTTCGAAGCTCACCTTCTCCGTCGAGACGGCCGTCAGGAAGTCCAGCAGGTACTGGGAGTTGAAGCCGATCTCGATGTCCTGGCCCTTGTACTCGACGTCCAGCCTGTCCCTGGCCTCGCCGATCTCCGGATTGGAGGAGAAGAGCCGGATCCTGTTCTTCTCGAGATAGAACTTGATGCCCTTCGAGCGCTCGGCCGAGAGCAGCGAGACGCGGCGGATGGCGCCGGCCAGCTCTTCCCGCACGAGCGACAGGATATTCGGGTTGCCCTTGGGGATGACGGCCTGGTAATTGGGGAATTTGCTTTCGATGATCCGGGAGATCAGGGTCCGGGCCCCGACCTTGAAGAAGAGGTTGTTGTCGTCGAGGTCGAATTCGACCTCTTCGTCCTCGAACTTCCGGAGCTCGTTCAGCGTTTTCTTGGCGACGATGACGCTCAGCTCCTTGTCGACCTTGAGCCCGTCCTCGGCCTTGGCCGTATAGGAAAGACGATGACCGTCCGTGCTGACCAGCTCCATGCTCTTGTTTTTGAGGAGAAGCAGGGCGCCGTTGAGATAGTACCGCTGTTCCTGGGTGATCGCGTAAAAGACGCGGTCGATCATCTCCTTGAAGTCCTTGAGCGGCAGTTTGATCTTCTTCTCGAAGGTCGCCTCGGGCACCTGGGGATAGTCCTCCTTCGGCATGCACAGGACCTTGAACTCGCTCTCGCCGGAGGTGATCTCGATCGTCTCGCCCTTGACCTCGACCGCGACATCCTGCCCGAGGGGAAGCGATTTGACGATTTCGAAGATCTTCTTGCCGTTGACCGTGATCGCGCCGGGTTCCTTGACGTCGGCGGCGAAATGCGTCTTCAGGCCGACTTCGAGGTCCGTGCCCGTCAGCTCGACCTCCTTGTCGGTCACGTTCATCAGAACGTTCGCCAGGATGGGCATCGTGTTCCGCTTTTCGACGATCCCCTGGAGGAGCTGAAGCTCATCGAGAAAGATTTCCTTGGAGACTGAAAATTTCATTTCGGCACCTTTCGCTTCTCTATGGTTTATTTCTTTATATTCTTTCTATAAAGACACAATATATCAAGAAAGAAATAATAATAATATCCGGTGCAAATGTGCATAACCGGCGGATGTTGCTGACGGTACTCATTGGATGAAGGCGATCAGGCTGTTGATTTCTTTGTTGAATTCGGGATCGTCGTTGCGCAGCTTCTCGATCTTGCGCACGGAATGGATGACGGTCGTGTGGTGTTTTCCACCGAATTTCTTGCCGATATCGGGCAATGAGGATTTCGTCATCTCCTTCGCCAGGTACATGGCCACCTGGCGGGGGAAGGCGATTTTCGGCGAATTGTTCTTGCTCTTGAGCTGGGAAAGCTTGATTTTGAACTTGTGGCAGATCAACTTTTGGATTTTTTCCACAGTGACGATCGTCGTCGAGGCGTCGAGCAGGCCTTTCAGGGCCTCCTTGGTCAGGTCAAGATCGATCTTTTCGCCCTTGAGGGAAGCGAAGGCGATCACCCGCCGGAGGTAGCCCTCGAGCTCGCGGATGTTCGATTGGACCTTGTCGGCGATGTACAGGGCCACGGATTCTGACAGGTTGACGGCCTCGGCCTCGGCCTTTTTCTTGAGGATGGCGATGCGCGTCTCGATATCCGGCGGCTTGAGATCGGCGATCAGGCCCCACTCGAAGCGCGAGCGGAAGCGGTCCTCGAGGTGCGGAATTTCCTTGGGCGGACAGTCGCTGGAGATGACGATCTGCTTCTGGCTGTCATAAAGATGGTTGAAGGTGTGGAAAAATTCCTCTTTCGTCCGCTCGCGGCCGGAAAGATAGTGGACATCGTCCATGAGCAGGATGTCGACCGACCGGTACTTCTCGCGAAATTCCAGGACTTTCCCATATTGGAGATGGTTGACGAGGTCGTTCATGAACTTCTCGGTCGTCACGTACAGGATCTTGAGCCGGGGGTTGTGTTCGAGCGAGAAATGGCCGATGGCGTTCATCAGGTGGGTCTTGCCGAGGCCCGCCCCGCCGTAGATGTAGAGCGGGTTGTAAGACTTGGCCGGGTTCTTGGCCACGGCCAGGGCGGCGGCGTGGGCGAACTGGTTGGAGCTGCCGACGACGAAATTGTCGAACGTGTAGTTCGGGTTGAGATTCGGATTGACGGCCGATCCCTGCTTGGTTTTCCGCTCTTCGGGCGACCGGCGCATGAAGGCCGAGGGCGTGTCGTCGTAAACGTAGCGGATGTCGAGGGGCTTGCCGAAGAGCTCGTTGCAGCAGTCGGTGATGATATTGGAATAGTGGAAGGACAGCCAATCCCGGAAATAGGAATTAGGCACCTTGATGTACAGGCATTCCTGGTCCTGGCCGATGAACCCGGTCGGATCGAACCAGGTCTCAAAGGAGCTGGGGTCGATCTTGTTTTCGACGGCCCGTAGAATTTGGCTCCAAGGATTTTGTTTTTCTTGAGGTTCCATGGGATCTATTATTTTTTCCACAGATTTATCCACATCTGTGGAAAAACTCCCCCGGCTTCAAAATGGCTGGGGAAAGGCTTGGCCATAATAGCATTTCGTCCCCCCCTTTTCAAGCTTTTATTTAGGGGAAAACGGACCTTTGGGGCGATCCCGGCGGGCCCTCAGGCGACGGCCTCAGGGGTGTCTCCGGCGGGCCCGGGAAAGGCCCCGGGAGAGGGGGGCCGGCTCGCCCGGACGGTCGGGCGGCCGCGGGGGTTGCCTTCGCCGCGGATTTATGGTATAAATTTTGCTTCAATCCTGAAGGAAAGAGCAACGACCATGGCTAAAGTTTGTGAAATCTGCGAAAAAGGGCCCGTCTTCGGGCATACCGTCAGCCATTCCCACAAGTCCGCGTCCAAGAAATGGAAACCCAATCTCCAGCATGTCAAGGCCCAGACCGCCAAGGGCGTGCGCCAGATCTGGGTCTGCACGCGCTGTCTTCGCACCGGCAAGGTGGCCAAGGTCCGCTGACCGGCGGCTCTTCAGCCGAAGCGCCGGCCGTCCGCCCCTCGGGCGATGACGGTTGAGTTCCGGCTCACGTCCTCTCGACCGAAATCACTTCCTCCAGGGCCTCGATCTTTTTCCTGATGTCCTCGAGATGCCGGATGTCCGAGATGAAGACCGACAGGCTGATGCGCGCCATCCCGCCGGCGAAGGTCGAAACCTCCGCCCTGGCGATGTTCCCCTCGAGCCGGGCGATGACCGTCGCCACCTTGGCCAGAACGCCGGGTGAATCCTTGGTCTTGACGGCCAGTCCCGCCTTGAACGTTCCCTTCAGGGCGGCATCCCAGGAGACGCCGACCAGGCGCCGTCCGTCGAGGATCTCCTTCGTCACCAGCGGGCAGCGCAGGGAATGGACCGTGACGCTCTTGCCGACCGTGATGTAGCCGACGGCCGGCTCTCCCTTGACCGGCGAGCAGCACTTCGCCAGGCGGAGGACCGGGTCGTCGAGGGTCCTGACGCGGACATCCTTCGGCCTGGCCGCTGCCTTCCCCCCGGCCTTCCGACCCCCCGCCTTGACGTTGAGCCAGCGCTTGATCTGCTGGCGCGCCCCCGTCGTCGCGGCCGAGGCCAGCAGGCCCCGGGTCGGAGTCCGGTCGTCCGAGGTCAGGATCTCGACGATATCGCCCGTCTTGAGCGGCGTCTTGAGCGCCGCCGGCGTCCCGTTGATCTTGGCCCCGGCGGCGTGGACGCCGATCTCCGTGTGGATCTTGAAGGCGAAGTCGAGCGCCGTCGCCCTGGCCGGCAGGTTGATGACCTTGCCCATGGGGGTGAAGGCGTAAACCTCGTCGGGGACGAGGTTGGCCTTCAGGCTTCTCATGAATTCCTGGGGATTCTTCTGTTCCTTGTACAGGGCGGCCATCTCCCGGAGCCAGTGGAGGCGCCGGTCCTCCTTGACCAGGCTCTGGGGCGCGTCGTCCTTGTAGCGCCAGTGGGCGGCGATCCCGTTCTCGGCGAGGTCGTGCATCTGCCGCGTCCGGATCTGGATCTCGAACATCTTCCGCCCCTCGGTGATGACCGTCGTGTGGAGCGACTGGTAGAGGTTCGGCTTGGGCATGGCGATGAAATCGCGGAAGCGCTGGGGCAGGTGCGGCCAGCGCTGGTGGATGACGCCCAGAGCGGCGTAGCAGTCCTTGATGGAGCCGGTGATGAGGCGCAGGGCCAGGAAGTCGTAGATCTGGTCGAAGCCGACGTCCCGCTTCTTCATCTTGGCCCAGATGCTGTACGGCCGCTTGAGGCGGGCGAAGAGCTCGGCCGGGATCCTGTTCTTCTTCATCAGGGCCTCGATCGCCTTCCGCGTCTCGCGCAGGTCCCTGTCAGCCTCCTTCTTCATCGGCCCGACGAGGGCGTCGACCTTGGCGTATCCCTCGGGCTCGACGTAGCGGAAGGAGAGGTCCTCGAGCTCGGCCCGGATCCGGCCCATGCCGAGGCGGTTGGCGATCGGGACGTAGATGTCGAGCGTCTCGCGGGCGACGCGGGCCTGCTGTTCCTCGTCCACGAATTCGAGCGTCTTGAGGTTATGGATCCGGTCGGCGAGCTTGATGAAGATGACCCGGATGTCGTCGGTCATGGCCAGGATGATCTTGCGGATGGTCTCGGCCCGGCGGGCCTCGGGCGAGGCCTCGTGGACGCGGCTGATCTTGGTCACCCCCTCGACGAGGTCGGCCGCTTCCTTGCCGAAGCTGTCCTTGATCTCGGCGGCCGTTATTTCGGTGTCCTCCGGGACGTCGTGGAGCAGGGCGGCGACCAGGGTCGTCTTGTCGAGGCGCATGTCCGCGAGTTCCTTCGCGACCTCGAGCGGATGTCTGAGGTAGGGCTCGCCGGAGCGCCGGAGCTGGCCCTTGTGGGCCCGGGCCGCGAAGACATAGGCCTTCTGGAGAACGAGGATTTCCTTCTCGCTCATGTACGAGGAGACGGTCTCGATGATGTCGTCAAACCGGATCATGGCCGGAGGCCCTCTCTAAGATCGATCCGCCGCGGGGCCGGCGCCCCGTCCCTCGCGTTCGATGATCCAGTCCACGGCCGCGGCCAGGTCGGCGGCGACATGGGCCGGGCGGACGCCGGCCGTTTCGAGGCCGCGGAGAGTCTCGCGCCCGTAGCCGGTCAGGACCAGGACGGGGACGGCGCCGATGTTCAGGCCGAAGGCGAGGTCGACCGCCTTGTCGCCGATCATGTAGGACCCTTCGAGGCGCAAGCCGAGGTCGGCCGCGGCCCGGGCCGCCAGGCCGGGATGCGGCTTGGCGCAATCGCAGGCGCCCGCCGCGGCATAATGGGGACAATGATAGATGCGGTCGAGCGGGGCCCGGCGCCGTTGGAAGGCCGCGCTGAATTCCCGGTGGAGAGTGCGGAGATCCGCTTCGCCGAAGAAGCCGCGGCCGATGCCCGACTGGTCCGTGATGACGACGGCGGCCAGGGCCGCCGCCCGGATCCTGCGGACGGCCTCGTACGCATAGGGATAGATATGGACCTGGTTGGCGTGGGCGGGATAGCCGACGTCCCGGCAGAGCGTCCCGTCCCGGTCGAGGAAAACGGCCCGCTTGTCGTTCATGGGCGCGGCCGCGCGGCGAGCTTCATGGCGTCATTCTATCCCGAGGATTCCGCGCGTGTCAAAACCCGGACCGGTGGACGGCCCGGCCTCACTCCGAGGTCGACGAGGGCGAGGGCTTGGCGCCGCCCTTGTCGTCTTTCGCGCTCGCCGGCTTCGGCTCCGGCTTGGCGGGCGGCCGGGGCTCCGGAGTCGGGGAGTTTTTCTTGGCGTAATCGGTGATGTACCAGCCGGTTCCCTTGAACTGGATGGCCGGCGAAGAGATGAGCTTCCGCAGCGGGCCGCCGCACTTCGGGCACTTATCGAGCGGCTTGTCGTTGGCCTTTTGCAGGGCCTCCGAGACCTTGCCGCATTTGGTGCATTTATATTCGTGGATGGGCATGGCGTGTCTCGTATCGTTAATCAGAGCATAAACTTAATAAGCTATTATACCAGAATTGAGGCGCCTCGTAAAAAGGTTCCGGGCCGGGGCGCCGGGCGGGGCTCATTCGTGGAAGACGATGGCCTCGAAGACGGCGATGCGGGCCCCCTTGCGCCAGGCGTCGGACGCGAGCCCGGCCTTGATGCAGCCCTGGGCGAGGAAGGTCTCGCGGTCCCAGCCGTTTTCCACCGGGACCTGGGGCAGGAGGACGCCCTTCCGTCCGCCCTGGGAGATCACGATGCCGTGCCGGCCGACCACGACCAGGGCCGGATCGGCGATCTCCTTGGCGGGCATGAGAACGGAGATCTCGTACGCGAGCTCCCGCACCTCGGCGGCGTCGACCGGCGGGAAACGGGGGTCCTGGGTCGCCGCGTAGATGGCCGTCTCGACGACGGCCTTGGCGAGGGGCTCGACCGGCTCGATATAGCCGATGCAGCCGCGGAGGTCGCCGCGCTTTTTCAGCGTCACGAAAACGCCCCGCGGCGCCAGGAACTTCGGGTTCCCGGTCCGGTCCTCGGCGACGGTCCGGCGCGTCACGTATTCCGTGACCGCCGACCTGGCCAGGCGCAGGAGCTGGGCTTTGTCCTCGGCCGTCAGCGTGAATTCCTCTTCGGCGGCCTCCCGGGGGGAGACGACGGCCGCCGCCAGATAGCCGACGACCCGGTCGGCGGGCCCTCCGGCATCGGAGGAATCGGAATGTTTCAGGATGTCAACCCGGACCGGGCCCGTTTTCCGGGCGTAGAGGAGAGCGGCGACAACGGGCCCGCCGCCGCACATGATATTGTCGCCGGCCTCGACCCGGCGCAGGAGATCGTCGGTCTTCTGCGCCCGGATGAGCGAGATCGTTTCGGCGTCGGTCGAAGCCGCCTCGGCCCCGCTCAGGAAGTGGGAAAGGTCGGTCGAGGCGACGACGAGCACTTTTTTCCCGGCGCAGGTCTTTTCCAAGGCCGCGGCCAGGGCCTCGACGGTCGCCCGGGTCTGGTAGCCCATGACGACGGGGACGATCTTCGCGTCGGGCAGCGCTTTCTGGATGAAGGGGAGCTGCACTTCGATCGAATGCTCCTGGACCTCGGCCGCGGGGAGGAAGTAGGCCTCGGGGACGTAGCCGAATCCCGACTCCCTGGCCAGGGCCCTGGCCAGGCCGGCATCGACCCTGGCGACGCCGAGCGGCGTCGCCAGGCCGCCCTCCGGATAGATGGAGCAGCCGCGGAAGCCGGCGTGATGGGAGGGGCCGATGACGACGACCGTCTCGAAGGGCCGGCCCTGGATGAGGGCATAGGCGCAGGCGGCCGTCGAACCGGAATAGGAATGGCCGGCGTGGGGAACGATGAGGACCCGGACTTCTCCCGGGAAGGGAGCGGCCGGCCGGGCGTTCTTGAGAAACAGATCGATCTGGGCGGCGAGCCTGGCCGGGTCCCGCTCGTAAAACTGCCCGGCCGTGTAGGCCGGCCGGACGTCTTCCGCCGCGCCCGCGGCGAGCGAGAGGACGACCGCCGCCAGCATCGTTCCCAGGCTTGTTCTCATGACGGCCCTCGTTCCCGGTCGGAATCTCTTTTCAATATATCGGCGCCGGAGGCAAAAAGCAAATTGACATTTCCCGTTTTTTTGATATAAAGGAGAGCGGAAGGTTGAGATGAAAGGCTTCTTCAAGTTCTTGATGGCCGTGCTGACACTCGGCGCCGTTTTCTTCCTGGGTTTTTCTCTCGGCAAAGAGAAGGAAAAGGCGAAGATACCGAAGTTCCAGGAAGAACCCGAAAGCCACCTTTGAGCCTTTGGAGCAAAGGCTCGGTTTGACGAGGGGGCAGGAATTCTAGCCCATGAGACCAACGAGGCCATAGAGAGGACAACCGCCATGGGATGGGGAGCTTACGCCTTTCTGATCATTTTCGGAGGCTTCGTGCTGCTGATGATCATCAACCCGAACTTGTCCTGTTTCGGGAAACGCCTCAAGTCGCCGTTCTACCCGCTTCGCCGCAGGCGGCAGGAAAATAAGGCCATCAGCGGCAACATCAAAGGAAAGATGACGGACTACAAGTTCGACCTTGGCGGGAATCCGGCGCCGAAAGCGGAGCCTCCGGCCGGGCCCGGCGGGCCGGCGGCGGACAAAAAGGCCGGCAAGAAGACCGACGATTATGGGTTCCGGCTGGATTGAAGGCCGCGGCGCGGCCGTCGTCCTTTTCCTCCTCCTCGTTTTCGCCTCGGGCGCCTGCTCGCGCCGGCCGCCCGCGCTCGTCCCGCCGGCCTCGGGCCTCGAGGCGGTCGCGGGATTCGGCTCGGCCGCCGTCACGGGCGAGGACGCCGAGATCAAGGGCAAGTTCGCCTTCCTCTTCCGCCGCCCCGGCTGGGGCCGCGTCGAGACGTTCGACTCCTTCGGCGGGACACTGTATTACATGATCTTCGCGGGCGATGACGCCTATCTCGTCATCCCCCGGAAAAAAGCCTATGTTGCGGACCGGCCCGGGGAGATGATGACCCGGTCCCTCGGCTTCTCCCTTCGGCCCGAAGACATCATCGAGCTTCTCGGCGGGCAATGGACCGCCGCGGAGGCCGGCGCCGGGGCGGCCTGGAACCTGGCCCGCGACGGGAACGGCCGGGTGGCGCGCGGCGAAAGGAACGGCCTCGTCTTCACCGTCGACGAGTTCTTTCCCGGCGCGGGAGTCCCGCGGACGATCCGCTTTTCCCGGCCGGGGACCTCGGGGCGCCTGAAAATCCTGTCCCTCGAATTCAATCCGCCGGCGCGGCCGGGGGCCTTCGAAACCTCCTTCCTCCGGACATACGCGCGGAAAACGTGGCGGCAGATCGAGGAGATGGCGAAGTGAAGGTCAAATCGTTCGCCAAGATCAACCTCGGCCTGGAAATCGTCGGCAAGAGACCGGACGGCTACCATGATATCCGGACCCTGTTCCAGTCGATCGGCCTGGCCGACACGATCGAGATCGAGCCCGCGGCCGACGGCCTCATCCGCCTCGAGGGTGACGACCCTTCCATCGCCTGGGACGAGACGAACCTCGTCCACCGGGCGGCCCGCCTTCTGCGGGAGCGTACGGGCGTCCGGGCCGGGGCCCGCATCCGCGTGGCCAAGGCCGTCCCGGCGGGGAAAGGGCTCGGCGGCGGGAGCTCGAACGCGGCCGCCACCCTCCTTGCCCTGGACAGGCTGTGGTCCCTGGGGCTCGATCCCGGGACGCTGGCCGAGCTGGCCCTCGCCCTCGGCTCCGACGTCCCCTACTTTCTCCAGGGCGGGCTCTGCCTGGGGGAAGGCCGCGGCGAGGCCCTGAGGCGGCTGGCCGACTTCCCGCCCCTCCCCTGCGTCCTCGTTTTCCCGCCCTATCCCATCTGGACGGCCGGCGTCTACGCCGACGTCGAGTCCTCCTTGACTTCAAGCGCCAAAGACAGTAAAATTATGCGTTTTCTGGATACCGCGGACTTCGGTCTTCTGGAAAACGACCTGGAACGCGTCATTTTCCGGCGGCATCCCGAGCTGGAGGATTTCAAGAAGTTTTTCCGGGACAATGGCGCGGCCCTGTCCCTGGTCACGGGCTCAGGCTCGGCGGTTTTCGGACTCTTCCCGGAGAGGGATGAGGCCCGGATGGCCCTCGACCGGCTCCGCGGCAAGTCCGAGGCCCGTCTCGTGGAAACGCTTCCGCGGGAGGGCTATGAGACGGAAGTCGGTGCTGGGGCGTAGCCAAGCGGTAAGGCAACGGACTTTGGCTCCGTCATCCGGAGGTTCGAATCCTCCCGCCCCAGTTTTGGCGATATAGGCGATAGAGGAAGGACGAGGAAGGAACGATGAAAGTATTCGCAGGCAGTTCGAACACGGCCCTGGCCAAGGAGATCGTCAAGTATCTGCAGATCGACCTCGGCCGGGCGGTGCTGGACAGGTTCAGCGACGGGGAGATTCATTTCTACATCGAGGAGAACGTCCGCGGCGAGGACGTCTTCGTCATCCAGTCCGGATGCGCCGATGCGAACTTCCACCTCATGGAGCTCTGCATCATGATCGACGCCTTCAAGCGGGCCTCGGCCGGCCGGATCACGGCCGTCATCCCGTATTTCGCCTACGCCCGGCAGGACTGGAAGGACCGGCCCCGGGTGCCGATCACGGCCCGGCTCGTCGCCGACCTGATCGAAACGGCGGGCGCCAACCGCATCCTGACGATGGACCTCCATTCGCCGCAGATCCAGGGCTTCTTCTCCGTCCCAGTGGACAATCTCCAGGCCGCACCGGTCCTGGCGAACCACATGCGGGCGATGAAGCTCGATAAGTTGACCATCGTTTCCCCGGATGCCGGCGGCGTCGGCCGGGCCCGCGTTTTCGCCAAACGGCTCGACGCGAAACTGGCCATCATCGACAAGCGGCGGCCGGCGCCCAACGTCGCCCAGGTCCTGCATGTCATCGGCGAGGTCCGGAACCAGAATGTCGTCATCTTCGACGACATGGTCGACACGGCCGGGACGCTGACCCTCAGCGTCGACGCCCTGGTGAAGAAGGGGGCCAGGAAGATCTACGCCGCCTGCACGCATCCCGTCCTGTCCGGCCCGGCCATAAGCCGAATCAAGGAATCCCGGCTGGAACGGGTCTTTGTGACGAACACCATCCCTTTAACGAAAAAAGCGAACGCCTCCGGCAGGTTCACGGTCCTGTCCGTCGCCGAACTGTTCGGCGAGGCCATCCGGAGGATCAACGAGGGGAGCTCGGTCAGCTCCCTGTTCGCCTGAGGAGAAAGACATGAACATCGTTGTCAAAAGCGAAAAACGTGAAGGCCTCGGCAAGAACGCCGCGCGGCGCCTGAGGATGCAGGGCTTCATCCCCGCCGTCCTCTACGGCGAAGCCAAGGAGAGCGTCCCTCTCGTCCTGAAGAAGAAGGACATCCTCCAGATCATGAAGCTCGAATCGCGGGAGAACACGATTTTCAAGGTTATCCACGATTCCGAAGAGTGCGATGCCATGATCAAGGAGCTTCAGACGGACCCGACCACGGACAAGCTCCTGCACGCGGACCTCATCCGGATCTCGCTCGACAAGCCGATCCGGGTCACGGTGCCCATCGTCCACAGCGGCGAGCCTTTCGGCGTCAAGACCGAGGGCGGCTTCGTCGATTTCGTCACGCGCGAAATCGAGGTCGAATGTCTGCCGCGGGAAATTCCCGAGAGCCTGGGGATCGATATCTCCGGCCTCCACATCCACCAGTCCTTCAAGGTGGAGAACATGACGACGCCGCCCGGCATCAAGATCATCAGCGACCCCGGCACGGTCCTCGTCCTGATCTCCCTGCCGCACAAGGAAGAGGAGTTCCCCGGCGAGAAGCCCGAGGAAGCGGTCGCCACCGAGGAAGGCAAGGAGCCCGAGGTCATCAAGAAGGAGCGGGCTTCCAAGGAAGGCGAAGAGGAAGAGAAGAAGAAGGACAAGAAGGAGAAATAAGGCTTGTGGCTCGTGGTGGGCCTGGGGAATCCCGGCGAGGAATACGCGGATACGCGCCACAACGCCGGTTTCCTGCTCGTCCGCCGCGCGGCCCGCGCCCGCGGCGTGGAGCTGCGGGGCCGCGCCTTCAAGGCGCGGACGGCCGTGGCCCGGGGCGGGGATGAGGACGTCCTGCTCGCCCTGCCTCAAACCTATATGAATCGGAGCGGTGTCTCGGTCCGGGAGATTCTGGCGGGCCGGGACATCCCGCCCGGCCGCCTGGTCGTCGCCTACGACGACCTCGACATCCCCCTGGGGGAGATCCGGGTCAGGGCCAAGGGCAGTCCCGGAACCCACAAGGGCATGAAGTCGATCGTCGACGAGATCCGGACTCGGGATTTCGCCCGCATCCGGATCGGCATCGGCCCGCTCCCGGCCGGCCGGGACGCGGCCGACTACGTCCTCGAACCGTTCGGCCGGAAAGAGCGGGCGGACCTCGAGCAAAGCCTGGACGAGGCCGAGGCGGCCCTGGAGCTCATCCTGGCCGGCGAAACGGACCAGGCCATGACCCGTTTCAACCGCCGCGTGTCGGCGGCCTGACGGCCGGAGGCGGGCGTCCGCCGCGCCCCGTCGGGAATTCGCTTTGACATTTCGGCGGGATCGTTTACAATAGAGGCTCTCTCCTTGTTCCTTCCCTGAGGGAAGGAGCTTTAAAATCCATAAGGAGTTCTCGATGAGACAATACGAAACGGGGTTCGTTCTCTCCCCCGCCTTGTCCGAAGAAGAGACCACGCAATTCATCCAGCAGATGGCCGCCATCGTCGCCCAGAAGAAGGGCCGGATGGTCAAGCAGGACATCTGGGGGAAGCGCCGCTTGGCGTACACCATCAAGAAGTTCAACGAGGGCGTGTACGTCTTTTTCATCTACGAAGGCCCGGGGGACATCTCCACGGAAATGGAGCGCCGCTTCAAGCAGAGCGACGCCGTCATCCGCTTCCTGACGGTCAAGAAGGATCTGCGCGACCAGGCCCGCAGGAAGAGGAAGAAAACCGCCGAGGAGGCGCCCCGCGCCGCCGAAGCCGCCCCGGAAGCCGCCGCGCCGGCGCCCGCCGTGACGCCCGCGGCTCCAGAGGAGAAGTGAGATGGCGAGAGAAGACAGACCCGAAAGAAGCGAACGCGGCTCGTACCGGAAGTATTTCACTCCCAAGAAGAAATTCTGCCGGTTCTGCCAGCGGAACGTCCGCGGCATCGATTACAAGTCCGTCGAAATCCTCAAGAAGTACATCCCGGACCGCGGCAAGATCTCCCCTCGCCGTATCACCGGCACGTGCGCGTTCCATCAGCGCAAGCTGTCCCTGGCGATCAAGCGGGCGCGGCTCATGGCCCTGCTCCCGTATGTCGAAGATTGACGCGGGGCGGATACGGGAGGCAACATGAAGGTCATTCTGAAACAAGACGTGGAAAAGCTGGGGCGGAAGGGCGACATCGTCAACGTCGCTCCGGGCTTCGGACGCAACTACCTCATCCCCCGGAAGCTGGCTCTGGCCGTCACGGCCAGCAACCTCAAGATGATCGAGATCGAGCGCCAGGCGCTGAAGAAGAAGGTCGAGCAGGAACGCCAGTCGTTCCAGGGCCTCATCCAGAAGCTGAACGAGGTCAGCCTGACCTTCCCGCGCCGCGCCGGGGAAAAGGACGTCATCTTCGGCTCGGTGTCCGCGGCCGACATCAAGGAAGCCCTGGACAAGCTCGGCTTCGAGGTCGACAAGAAAAAGATCCATCTGGACGAGCCGATCAAGCGGCTCGGCCATTTCACCATCCCGATCAAGGTTTTCCATGACGACAAGGCGGAAGTGAAGATCGCCGTCGTCAAGGAAGAGGCCGGGGAGGCCGACACGGCCAAGACCGGGGAAAAGGCCTGAGGCGGGACGGCCGGGACGGCCCGGGCGCCGGCCCGTCCGCGAGGAGGAGGGCATGGAACTCGACCTGATGTTCCTGAAAAAGACGCCGCCCTTCAGCCCGGAAGCCGAACGGACGGTCCTCGGGGGGATCCTCGTCCAGAAGGAGAACCTCAACGTCGTCCTGTCCATCATCTCGCCGGAGGACTTCTACAAGGAGGCCCACCGCAAGATCCTCGACCGCATCATCGTCCTCGTCGACAAGGGTCTGCCGGTCGATCTCCTGACCGTGGCCGAGGAGGTCCAGAAAGCGGGCCTGCTCGAAGAGGTCGGCGGCATGGCCTATCTCTCCGGTCTCCTCGACGGCGTCCCGCGGGGCCTGAACATCGAGTACTACGCCCAGATCATCAAGGAGAAGGCCCTCCTGCGGCGCCTGATCCTCTCCTCGGCCAAGATCATCTCGGCGAGCTACGAGCAGAAGGAGGACGCCGACGATCTGCTCAACGCGGCCCAGGCGGCCATCGTCGAGGTCGCCGACCAGCGCCTCCGGCCCGGCTTCCAGTCCATGGGCGTTCTGATGGGCCCGACCATGGACATGATCCAGACGATGGTCGACCGCAAGGAGGCCGTCACCGGCGTCCCGACGGGCTTCCGCTACCTCGACGCCATGACCGCGGGCTTCCACCCGTCCGAGCTCATCATCCTGGCGGCCAGGCCCTCCATGGGCAAGACGGCCATGGCCCTGAACATCGCCCACCATGTCGGGCTCAAGACGGACAAGGCCGTCGGCTTCTTCTCCATGGAAATGGCCAAGGAACAACTCGTCATCCGGCTGCTCTGCTCCGAGGCCCAGCTCGACATCAAGAGGGTCCGGACCGGATTCATCAGCGACCGGGAGTACGAGAAGCTCAAGCTGGCGGCGACGGCCCTGGCCCAGGCGCGGATTTTCATCGACGAGTCCGCGGCCCTCTCGGTCATGGAGATGAAGGCCAAGTGCCGGCGCCTGAAGATGGAACAACGCCTGGACATCGTCTTCATCGATTACATCCAGCTCATGCGGAGCGGCGGCCGGTTCGAAAACCGCAACCAGGAGATGTCGTTCGTCTCCCGCTCCCTGAAGGAGCTGGCCAAGGAGATTCAGATCCCCGTCGTCGGCATCTCCCAGCTCAGCCGCTCCCCCGAGAAGGGCCGCCGCGAGCCCAAGCCTCAGCTGTCGGACCTGCGGGAGTCCGGCGCCATCGAGCAGGACGCCGACGTCGTGATCTTCATCTACCGGCCCGAGTTCTATCACCCCGACGATGACAGCCTGAAGGGCGTCGCCGAAGTCAGCATCGCCAAGCAGCGGAACGGCCCCATCGGCAACCTGCAGATGGCCTTCATCCGGGAATACGCCCGTTTCGCCGACATGGAGATGCATACGCCGGAGTACTGACCGATGGCCGAAACAAACAAGCGCTACGTTCCGCTCACGGTCCGCTTCTTCCAGCAGATCGGCGAGGTCGCCATTCTGATGGGACGGACGCTCCGTGACATGTTCCGTCCGCCGTTCGAGGCGAAGGTCTTCGTCCAGCAGCTCGAAAACGTCGGCGTCAACTCGCTCGGCGTCGTCGCCATGACGGCCGCCTTCGGCGGACTGGTCTTCGGCCTCCAGACCTATTCCGGCTTCCACAAGTATGTCGGCGCGGGGACCGAGGTCTACAGCGGGCCGATCATCTCCGTGGGCCTGTGCAAGGAGCTCATCCCGCTCCTGGTCGCCCTGATGATCGCCGGGCGCGTCGGCTCCTCCATGGCCGCGGAGATCGGCACCATGAAGATCACCGAGCAGATCGACGCCCTGTCCAGCCTGGGCGCCGACCCCAACCGCTATCTCGTCGTCCCCAGGGCCCTGGCCGGGATCATCATGGTGCCCATCCTGACCATGTACGGCGACATGATCGGCATCTTCTGCGGCTTCTTCTACAACATCGTTCTGATGGGGGTCAACCGCGTCGTCTATATCCGCAACGCCCTGCTCTATTTCGAATTCTGGGACGTCTGCGTCGGGCTGATCAAGGCCCTCATCTTCGGTTTCGTCATCTCCATCGTCGGCTGCTGGCAGGGAATGAGGACCGAGGGCGGGGCCGAGGGCGTGGGCCGGGCCACGACGCGCAGCGTCGTCATCTCCAGCATCTGCGTCCTCATCCTGAATTTCTTCCTCAGCAAGGCGCTGCCGAGGTGACGGGACCATGATCGGAATCGTCGACCTTCACAAATCGTTCGGCCCGAAGAAGGTCCTCCAGGGCGTCAACCTGGAGATCGGCGACGGCGAGACCATGGTCATCATCGGCCAGAGCGGCTCGGGGAAGAGCGTCCTCCTCAAGCACATCATCGGCATGCTCAAGCCCGACAGCGGGCAGGTCTTCATCGACGGCGTCGACATCAGCGGCCTCCGCGAGCGCGAGCTCCAGCCCATCCTCAGGAAGTTCGGCATGCTCTTCCAGGGCGCGGCCCTGTTCGACTCGCTGACCGTCGGCGAGAACGTCGCCTTCGGCCTGAAGCGCTACACCCGGCACACCCGCGGCGAGATCGACGCCATCGTCGCGGAGAGCCTGGCCAAGGTCGGACTGCGCGGCGTCGAGGGCCTGATGCCCCACGAGCTCTCGGGCGGCATGAAGAAGCGCGTCGGGCTGGCCCGGGCCATCGCCTACAAGCCGCAGATCATCCTCTACGACGAGCCGTCCACGGGCATCGACCCCATCCGGGCGGACTCCATCAACGACCTGATCAATCAGATGAAACGGGAGTTGGCCGTGACGTCGGTCGTCATCACCCATGACATGGTGAGCTGCTACAAGGTGGCCGACCGGATCGCCTTGCTGTACAACGGCGTCATCATCGAAATCGGCACGCCCGCCGAAATCCAGGCGTCGGCGAATCCCATCGTCCAGCAGTTCATCAAGGGCCGGGCCGGCGGCCCGATCACGGATTGGTAAAAGACGAGGTCCATCATGAAAAGAGAGCGTAAGATCGGAATCTTCTTCACCGGGGCGCTGGTCGTCCTGGCCGTTTTCATCTTCGTCGTCGGCAATCTGTCGAACCTGTTCCGCCGCCCGGGCTATCCCCTCGTCATCCGCTACGAATCCTCCCTCGGCCTCGACAAGACGGCCGCCGTCAAGATGGCCGGGATCAGGATCGGCTATGTCAAGGACATCCAGCTCGATGGCCGGCGCTCCAAGGTCATCCTGAGCATCTATCCCAAGTACAGGGTCCCCCGCGGCTCGAAGGCCGTGCAGTCGGTCCAGGGCCTCCTTGGCGAGAAGTACGTCGACATCCAGCCCAGCATGGAGGATGAATTCCTCAACCCGGGCGACGAAGTCGTCCCCGGGATGTCGGCGGGCATGGACCAGCTGACGCCCATGCTGAATTCCCTCGGCAACGACCTCCAGCAGGTCGCCAAGAACCTCCGCGACCTGACGGATAAGGAAAACCGCGACAACCTTGCCAAGACCATCCGGAACCTGACGGAGGCGACCGACGACATCAAGACCTTCCTGGCCGAGAACAAGACCGGGGCCGGCCAGGCGATCTCCTCGGCCTCGACGACCTTCAAGAGCGTGGACGAGCGGGTCCGCGACGTCACGCGGAACTTTGACGCAACCCTCGACGAGGTCCGCGGCATTCTGGCGGACAACAAGGGCGACGTTCGGGACAGTGTGACCAAGCTCAAGCAGGTCCTGGGCGATCTCGAGTGCTCGATTTCCTCCCTCAGGAAATCCCTCGAGAAGATCGAGAAGGGCGAGGGCTCGGTCGGCAAGCTCGTCAACGACGAGGGCCTCTACAACGAAAGCCGGAAGGCCATCCAAGGCGTGCAGTCGATCTCGGATTCCCTGTCGAGCCTCCGCTTCCACGCCGGCGTCCGCGGCGAGTATCTGGCGCGGACCGAAAACTTCAAGGGTTCCCTCGACCTGTCCCTGTGGTACAAGGGCCGGAGCTTCATCCTCGGCCAGATCGTCAGCGATCCGGTCAAGGACCGCTTCACCTACTCCATCCAGGGCGGGCTGCGCTGGAAGAACCTGGCCCCGCGGGCCGGGATCATCGAATCGGAGTTCGGCGCCGGCGTCGATTATTACGCCTTGAAGGACCGCCTGATCCTGAGCGCCGAGGGCCTGGACTTCAACCGGGCGACGAGCCCGCTGTTCCGGGCCTTCGCGAGATTCTATCCCGGCAAGAACGTCTATATCATCCTGGGCCTGGAGGATTTCAGCCTGAAGGCCAACCGGCAGGTGTTTTTCGGCCTGGGCGCGGGTCTTTGATGAAGGACAAGACGGTCTTCATCTGCCAGAGCTGCGGTTCCCGCTCGCCGAAGTGGATGGGGCGCTGCCCCGGCTGCGGCGAATGGAACAGCCTGGTCGAGGAGGCCGAGGAGGAAGCGGCGGCGCCGTCCGAGATCTCCTTTGCCCCCTCCGACCCCGTCCTCTACAAGGACGTCAAGGAATTCGCCAAGCCGAGGATCCAGATCGAAATCGAGGACTTCAACAAGGTCCTCGGCGGCGGGCTCGTCCTCGGCTCGCTCGTCCTCATCGGCGGCGAGCCCGGCATCGGCAAGTCGACGCTTCTCCTCCAGGTCTCCAAGAGCCTGGCCGAGGCGGGAGAGACGGTGCTCTACGTCTCGGGCGAGGAATCCCTGGAGCAGATCAAGCTCCGCGGCGACCGGCTCGGCGTGCGCGACGGCGGCCTCTATCTTCTCTCGGAGACGAACCTCGAGCGCATCGTCTCCCAGGCGGAGCGCCTCAGGCCGAAGGCCCTGGTCGTCGATTCCGTCCAGACGGTCTTTTCCTCCAAGCTGACCTCGAGCCCGGGAACGATCAGCCAGGTGCGCGAGGTGGCCAACCAGATCTTCCGTTTCGCCAAGAAGAGCCAGATCCCGGCTTTTCTCGTCGGCCATATCACGAAGGAGGGCTCGCTGGCCGGGCCGAAGTCCCTCGAGCACATCGTCGACGTCGTTCTCCTGTTCGAGGGCGAGCGGGACCACAGCCACCGCGTTCTCCGCGCCCTGAAGAACAGGTTCGGACCCGTCTCGGAGCTGGCCGTGTTCGAGATGACGGCGGCCGGCCTCCAGGCCATCCTCAATCCGTCGGCCTTCTTCCTCCGCGAACGGCCGCGGGAGGAGCCCGGCAGCGCCGTCGTCTGCACGATCAAGGGGACTCGGCCCCTGCTGGCCGAGATCCAGGCCCTTGTCTCCTCCACGCTCTTCACCGGCAATCCGCGGCGGATGAGCATCGGCCTCGACCACTACCGGACGTCCATGCTCCTGGCCCTGATCGAGAAGAAGGTCGGCTTCAGCTTCGCCGGCGAGGACATCTACCTCAACGTGGCCGGCGGCATGACGATCGACGAGCCGGCGGCCGACCTCGGCGTGGTCATGGCCGTCGTGTCCTCCCTGAAGAACAAGGCCCTGCCGAAGGACATGTCGTTCTTCGGAGAGGTCGGGCTGAGCGGCGAGATCCGGTCCGTCAACCAGCCCCTGGCGCGGATCAAGGAAGCCCGGACGCTGGGCTTCGGGACCATCCTCCTGCCGGCCGGAAACCTGGACTCCCTGGACCGGGCGGACCTGCCCGACATCCAGTGTGTCGGCCTGAAGACGGTCAAGCAAGCGCTTCAATACGTTTGATAGAGAGATCGTTTCAAGAGAGGGATTGAGCCGATGGGTATCGCGATTTTCCGGATTTTCGTCCTTGGCCTGCTTGTCGCCGCCGGCTATTTCTATCCGCCGTTCCGGCTGACAGGCTCCTACGGAGCGGCCGTGGCCTTCGTCCTCGGCCTCGCCTTCATGGTCATCGAAATACGGATCCGCCGTTTCCAGTTCAAGACCATCTGGAGCGCGGGCCTGGGGCTCATTATCGGCATCCTGCTCGGCTGGATGATCGGCTCCATCTACGAGTCGATCGTCCACACGACGGAGATGGCCACCTTCATCCGCATGTTCTTTCTGATCGTCCTGCCCTACATCGGACTGCTCGTCGGAACGCGGAAGCCGGAATGGCTGGCCCCGGCCAACCTCGTCAGGATGTTCAAGGAAAAGAGCGCCGGACGGAGCTTCAAGATCATCGACACGAGCGTCATCATCGACGGCCGGATCGCCGACCTCTGCGACACGGCCTTCATCGAGGGGACGCTCGTCATCCCGCAGTTCGTCCTCAAGGAACTCCAGGTCATCGCCGACTCCGCGGACCCGCTCAAGCGCCAGCGGGGCCGGCGCGGCCTCGACGTCCTCGACCATCTCCAGAAGTCCTCCCAGGTTTCCGTCGTCGTCTCGGACCTGGATTTCCCCGACGTGCGGGACGTCGATTCCAAGCTCCTCGAGTGCGCCAAGACCCTGGGCGCGAAGATCATCACCAACGATTTCAACCTCAATAAGGTCGCTCGCATCCACGGCATCCAGGTCCTCAACGTCAACGAGCTGGCCGGCGCCCTCCGCCCGGTCGTCCTGCCGGGCGAGGCGATGAAGGTCTTCATCCTGAAGGAGGGCAAGGAAAGGGACCAGGGCGTCGCCTACCTGGACGACGGGACCATGGTCGTCGTCGACGACTCCAGGCGGATGATCGGCCAGACGGTCACGATCACGGTCACCTCGGTCCTTCAGACGACGGTCGGGAAGATGATCTTCGGCCGGTACAACGGAGAGAGCCGGTGAGCGGAGCGTCCGTGATCGTCGTCGCGGCCGGGGCCGGCAAGAGGTTCGGGCAGAGAAAGCAGTTCGCCTACCTCAGGGGCAAGCCGGTCCTCGAATGGACGCTGGAGAAATTCCAGTCCCACCAGGAGATCGACGCGATCATCCTCGTCCTGCCGGACGAAGAGGACCGGAAGCATTACCAGATGCGTTACGGCAAGATCGTCGACGTCGTCAGGGGAGGGGAACGGCGCCAGGACTCCGTCTGGCAGGGATTC
>Ga0153915_10000222_pt1 | contig 51513 bp, 46 predicted proteins | sample Opewatmetagenome_2_FD_107003 | JGI IMG/M metagenome (GOLD analysis project Ga0153915, IMG submission 107003) | Freshwater wetland microbial communities from Ohio, USA - Open water 3 Core 3 Depth 3 metaG | ecosystem: Environmental > Aquatic > Freshwater > Wetlands | place: USA: Ohio, Lake Erie...
GGCCGCGGGATACGCGCCAGGGGCCGCGGGATACGCGCCAGGGGCCGCGGGATACGCGCCAGGGGCCGCGGGATACGCGCCAGGGGCCGCGGGATACGCGCCAGGGGCCGCGGGATACGCGCCGGCATGATAGGCCGGACAGTCCCGGTAGATCGGGCCATGGCATCAAGGGGAAACGCAATCCCGGATCGAGACCGACAGGTGGAGCCCGTCGATGGAAATAGCGATCGATGGCCCCGCGGGAGCGGGAAAAAGCACGGTTGCCAAGATCGTGGCGGAGAAGACGGGTTTTTTCTACCTGAACTCAGGCAGCTTTTACCGTGCAGTCACCTGGGCGGTACTGGATCGGGGAATCGAGCCTGAAGACCCGGAGCAAGTCGTCAAGCTGGCGGAAAATGCCGTTTTCACCATGGAAACCGATGGACTGCATCTGGATGGCCAGAGGGTCGAGGACCTGATCCGATCCGACGCCGTAGACAGGAGGGTGTCCAGGCTCTCCGCGATTCCCCGGGTCCGGGAGATCGTGAACGAGAAGTTGCGGGCCATCGCGAAGGGCCGTAATGTGGTCGCCGATGGCCGAGACATCGGTACCGTTGTCTTTCCCGAAGCGGCCGTGAAGGTCTACCTGGATGCGGACGTGAAGACACGGGCACAGCGGCGTTTCCATCAGGGCGTGAGCGGATTGAGCCTTGAGGAAGTCAGGAAAAGCATAGAGGAACGGGATCTTCAGGATAAGGAAAAACCCGTAGGAAGCCTAAAAAAGGCTCACGGAGCACTATATATCGACACTTCGGGCTTGACCATCGAACAAGTTTGTGAAAGAGTAGTCGGTGCAATTCTCAAAAAAGCACACGAATCTGGGAGACATACGCCGGTTATGAGCACAGAAGACAAGAAGAACCTGACTCCTGGGCCTGAGAACAACCAGCTCCAGGAGCAGTATGTACAGTCCTTCCAGCCCATCGAAGAGGGCCAGATGATCCCTGGGCGGGTCGTGGAGATCAGCTCCGATTACGTCTACGTTGACGTAGGCTACAAGTCGGAGGGCAAGATCCCCACAAACGAGTTCGAGAAGCCCCCGGCCATCGGAGAGAGTGTCTACGTGATACTCATCCGTAAGGAAGGCAAGGAAGGGCAGGTCATCGTCTCCAAGCGCAAGGCGGACGAGAAGATCTTCTGGAAGGATCTGCGGAAGGCCTTCGACGAGCATGCTCCCGTGGAGGGGACCATCCTGCGCCGGATCAAGGGCGGCTTCGAGGTGGATCTCGGCAACGAAATCCACGCCTTCCTGCCGCAGTCCAAAGTGGACGTGAAGAGGGCCCCGGAGTCCGCGGATTTCGCCGGTGTCCATTCCTCCTTCTACATCGACCGCCTGTACGCCAAGGGAAAGACCAACATCGTGGTGGACCGGCGTCAGTGGATGGAAGAGGACATCAAGAAGCGTCGCGACGCGTTCTTCCAGAACGTGAAAATCGGGGACGTAGTGGAAGGCATCGTGAAGAGCTTCACATCCTTCGGCGCTTTCGTGGATCTGGGCGGCTTCGACGGTCTGCTCCACATCAACGACATGAGCTGGGGTCACGTGACCCGTCCCAAGGATTTCGTGAAGCTGGGTGAATCCATCCACCTGAAGGTGATCCGCCTCGAGCCCGAGGAGAGCCGGATCAACCTCAGCCTCAAGCACTTCACGGAAGACCCCTGGAACCATTTCGAGGAGAAATACCACATCGGGGACGTCGTGAAGGGACGCGTGACGAAGCTGACCGATTTCGGCGCTTTCATCGAGATCGAGGAAGGCATCGAAGGCCTGGCCCACATTTCCGAATTGTCCTGGGTGAAGAAGGTGAAGCACCCCCGGGAGATCGTGAAGCCCGGCGACGTGGTGGAAACCAAGATCCTGAACTACGACATCCAGCAGGGAAAGCTCTCCCTGGGCCTCAAGCAGGTCCTGCCCAATCCCTGGGACGAGATCGACCAGCATTTCCCGGTCGGCATGCGGATGAAGAGGACTGTGAAAAACCTGAGCCCCTCCGCATTGTTCTTCGAGGTCGAAGAAGGCATCGACGGGATCCTGCACGTCGACGACATCTCGTGGACCAAAAAGTATCGGAACGCGGCATCCTTCGCCAAGCCAGGGGACGAGATCGAGTTCATGATCCTCGCCATCGACCGCGAGAAACAGAAGATCCAGCTCGGCGTGAAGCAGCTCTCCGAGGATCCCTGGGAATCGTTGGCGCGCGCCTATCCCCGCGGCAGCATCATCGATGGGGAGATCACCAGCATCACCGAGTTCGGTTTCTTCGTGAAGGTCCAGGGAGGGATCGAGGGCCTGATCCACAAGTCCAACATGGTGGACCCGGCCGTGGAAGCCGTGGAAACCCTGATCGCCCGCTACAAGGCGGGGGATCCCATCAAGAGCGTGGTCGTGGAAGTCTCTCCTTCGAAGCAGAAGCTTTCCCTCTCCCTGCGCGACTTCGTGAAGCGGCAGCAGAAGGAAGAGATCGAGAAATACATCCAGGACGACTCGCGGGAGGAGAAGGTTTCCGTTGCGGACCTGATCAAGGAAAAGATGAAGAGCTGAGGCGGTCCGCTTCGCGGGACGGAAAGGATGTTGCGGTTTGATCCCGACAGGAAGAAGCTCGAGATCCTGTTCGACATCTACACGAGGATAAACTCCAACTATACCGACGCGAACGGTCTTCTTACTCGGATCGTGGAATCGGCTACGGAGCTTACCGAGGGAGAAGCTTCCTCCCTCATGCTCCTGAATCCGGAGAACAACAAACTGTACTTCGAGGTCGCCCTGGGACCCAAGGGCGCCATGGTGAAGAAGTTTTCGCTGAATATGGGGGAGGGGATTGCCGGGTGGGTGGCGGAAAAGAATACGTCCCTGATCGTGAACGACGCCGCCTCGGACAGCAGGCATGACACGGACATTCCCTCCAAGGTTGATTTTCCAGCGGAGTCCATTCTGGCCGTCCCGATGTGCGTACGGGACCAATGCGTCGGCGTGATCGAGATCCTGAACAAGAAGGGCGGCCGCAAGTTTACGGAAGAGGACCTGCAATGGCTGGAAATCTTCGCCACGCAGGCCGCCATCGCCATCCAGAACGCGAAGTCCTACGAGAGGGTGCGGGAAGAGCTGTACCAGCTGCAGGACCAGGTCCAGGAAGGCAAGGGGTACCACACCTTCATCGGACAGAGCAGGATCATCAAATCCTGCCTGGACATCGCGCGCAAGGCCGCCGAAACGGGCTCTTCCGTGCTTTTACAGGGGGAAAGCGGCGTCGGCAAGGAGTTATTCGCGGAACAGATCCATCTGAACAGCCCGCGTCGGAACAATCCGTTCATCAGGGTCAATTGTGCGGCGCTTCCTGAGAACCTCCTGGAATCGGAGCTCTTCGGACACGTGAAGGGCGCTTTCACGGACGCCTACACGGACCGTAGGGGACGATTCGAGCTTGCCGACGGCGGGACCATCTTCCTGGACGAGATTGCCGAAATCCCCATAACTCTCCAGGCGAAACTCCTGCGCGTCATCCAGCAGCGGACCTTCGAGAAGGTGGGGGCGAGCGAGCCGGTCCAGGTGGACGTACGGATCATCGCGGCGACGAACAAGAACCTTGACAAGGAGGTGGCGGAGGGACGGTTCCGCGCGGATCTCTTCTACCGGCTGAACGTGCTGCCCATCGTCATCCCCCCATTGAGGGAACGGCGGGAGGACATCCCGCTTCTGGCGGATTTTTTCCTGAAAAAGCATTCCAGCGAGACCAAGAAGCAGATCCGTGGCTTCGACGATGAGGCCATGGCCCTGCTCCTCAGCCACCACTGGCCCGGCAATGTACGGGAACTGGAGAACGCCGTGGAACGGTCCGTGGTGCTCGCCCACGGCGAATCCATCCGGTCCGAGGACCTGGCGCTGCAGACGGCGGACGTGGCGGGGACGGAGTCCTACGCCGACAAGACGCTGAAAGAGGCGATCAACGCGTTCAAGAAGCATTTCATTGCCCGGGCCCTGGAACGGTACCAGTACAACCAGACCCGGACCGCGAACGCGCTTTGCATACAGAGAAGCTACCTTTCCAAGCTCGTAAAGGAGCTGGAGATCGAAAGACAGAGAGGGGATTAAGCGATGCAGCAGACGAATGAGAAGATGACTCTCGTGGACTGGCTGTCCCGGGTCATTCACAAATCGCGTTTCGTCCTGTGGGGGATCGTCATCGCGGCGGCCGTCCTTACGGTGGGATGGTTCGCGTGGGAGGAGATCAACAAACGGGTGGCGGACAGCGCCACCAAGGCATCGGAAGCCGTCCAGGAGGCGTTCGAGGCCTGGCAGGGCCAATCGGACACGGAGAAGAAGAAGACGGCGGAGACGGATCTCACGAAACAGCTCACCGAGCTGATCCGGAAGTATCCCCGCCAGTACGGCGGTCAGCGCGCCCTTTTCATGCGGGCGGAAATTTCCTTCGAGAACAAGGCATGGGAAGAAGCGGGTAAGGATTATCTGGAACTCGTCAAATCCTTCCCCCGCAGCTACCTCGCCCCGCTCTGCCTCTTCAATGCGGCCGTTTGCGCCGAACAGAAGGGGGACGCCGAGGGCGCCCTGAAGGCCTATGAGCGGGTGATCGCGGAGCACGCCGACTGTTCCTTCGCGGCCCACTCCCTGTTCTGCGTCGCCAGACTCCAGGAGCAGAAGAACGCCGTGGACGAGGCCCAGAAGACCTACAACCGGCTCGAGAGCGAATACCCGGACAGCGGCTGGACAAATTACGCGAAGAACAGGATCATAGAGCTCAAGGTGGCCGGAAAGATCAAATAAAGAAGGGCGTAGACGGAATCGGATGCGCCGGAAAGAGGGGATACCCATGGCCGAGAAGCGGAAGATGTCCAAGCTGCTCGAGACGAAGTGGTTCGGTCTTTTCATTGGTCTCGCCGTGTTTCTCCTCATGACCTGGTTCACGTTCGGGACGGTGCTCATCTCCAATCTCGAGATGGGCGTCCTGGATTTCAATTTCCGCCTGAAGAACACGATGACGGGCAACAGGATCCAGGAAGGCGTGTCCGTCGTCCAGTCGAATCCCCGGATCTCCCGGGACCTCCTGCTTGTCGGCATCGATGACAAGGCCCTGGACAAATACGGGAAATGGCCGTTTCCGAGGTCCCGGCACGCCACGCTGATCAACAACATGGCGCGGATCAAGGACCAGAATCAGAGGGAACGGGCGCTGTTCCTGGATATTTTCTTCATCGATCCCGATCCGGCGGCTGAAGACGACGCCCTGGTGGTGGGCAGCATCAAGGCGAACGAAAGGGTTTTCCTGGAAACCACGCTTTCCGTGGAGGAAGTGCCAACGGGGACCGAAGAGGAGTACTTCGGCAGGCAGGATGTCCTGAACGAGAACGTGGGACGCATCACGAACATCAAAGGCGACTGGACCACTGTGACCACGTTCCGCGGACTGCTGCCGCCGCTGAAACCGTACGGCCGCGCCCCCCGCGGCTCGGGACATGCGAATTTCTTCGAAGACGACGATCAGGTCTACCGCCGCCAGCCTCTGGTGGCCAAGGTCTCCCGATTGATCGCGGAGATCCCCCTGGAAGAACTCACCGTGGAAGAGCCGGTGGACCATGCCGGATTCGAGCGGATGGCATGGATGGACAAAAACGGTTTTTTCCACAATCTGCCCTATCCGCTGACGGCGGACAAGCTGAACGCGTTGAAGAAGACCGTTGAACGCGATTCGCCTCCCAGGGCGGAAGATACGGACGGGGACGGGAAACCTGACAAGAATACGTTCATCATCCGCAAGTACAAGGATACGTTCCTGCCTTCCATAACGCTGGCCCTGGCCACGGAGTATTTCCACAGGAAGCTCTCCGACCTGGAAGTGACGGTGGGAAAGAGCATCCGGATCCCGTCTCCGGAAGTCTTCAATCCGCAGACCGGGGAATGGGAAACGTATCGCACCACGGTGAAGGAACCCGTCGTCGACAAGGACGGAAACGTCGTGTCCGAGGGCGTCTATAAGGAAGTGGCGGAGATCCAGATCCCCATCGACGCCCAGGGCAACATGCTGATCAACTTCATGGGGCCCCCGTCCAGCGCCAACCCGGGAGAAAACCAGACGTTCCCCGTGCGTTCCTATGCCGGCTACGCCGATTCCTCGGCCAACCAGGGACAGGATCCCTCCAAATGGCCGACCACAAAGGCGCTTCCGAACAAGATCGTCATGATGGGGCCTTTCGCCAAAGGCGTGGCTGCGGACGAGAAGCCGACCCCCTTCGGCCTGATGTTCGGCGTGGAAATCCACGCCAACGCGCTGAACACGATCCTCAAGCAGAACTTCCTGTATCCCGTGGCGGACTGGGTCACGCTTCTCATCCTTTTCGTCATGATCCTGGGCACCTCGTTCATGGTTTCGCGCCTTTCCACCATCTGGTCCATGGTCGTGACTGTGGCCGTGATCCTCATCTATTTCTTCACGGGTCTCGTCATCTTCGAGCTGTCGGACCTGATCATGATCATCACGGCGCCGATCATCGGCACGTTCCTGTGCTTCATCGCCGTAGTCGCCTACCGCACCATGACCGAGGAAAAGGACAAGCGGCGCATCAGGGACATGTTCGGCCGCTACGTGAGCCCCGCCGTCGTGGAGGAGATCCTGCAGAACCCTCCGGAACTCGGAGGCGTGGACAAGGACATCACGGTTTTCTTCTCAGACATCCGCGGTTTCACGACGCTTTCGGAGAGCATGACGCCGCAGGAACTGGTCAATCACCTGAATCTCTACCTCACGGCGATGACCGACATCATCCTGGAATATACGGGAACGCTGGACAAGTATGTCGGCGACGAGGTCATGGCGTTCTGGGGAGCACCCCTGCCGCAGCCTGACCATGCGCTCATGGCCTGCAAATGCGCCCTGAAGCAGATCGAAGTGCTCCACCAGATGAATACCCAATGGCCGCCGGAACGGCGGATCAACATCGGCATCGGCCTCAACACGGGGATCATGACCGTCGGGAACATGGGCTCCCTGGGCCGCATGAACTATACCCTCATGGGGGACAACTGCAACCTGGGCGCCCGTCTTGAAGGGACCAACAAGCAGTATTATACGACGATCATCATCAGCGAGTTCACCTACGCGCACGTGAAGGACAAGGTGACCGTGAGGGAGCTGGACAACATCCGCGTGAAGGGCAAGAACAAGCCGGTGCTGATCTACGAGCTCATCGACGTGATCGAAGGATTGGAGCCGCCCGCGAAGATCGTCGAAAAAGGGAAGGGGAGGGCCGTTCCTGCGAAGGCTTAGAATGGCGGCCGGCCCTTGCCTCCTGGGAGTCGTTCTGGTGGGTCTTTCCGCTTGCGGAATCGAGAGCTACGCCTATATGACGGCTCCGTCGATCGGCGGCTATTTTTCCTCGCTCACCCCGGAGGCGAAGTTTTACCACTATGGCGCCAATGTGGAGGATGCCTCGATCTTCCGTGGATATCAGCTGTATTACAAGTTCTATTCCATCGATACGACGCCCGTCTCCTCATTGGACGAGTATTCGGAATTGTCGACATACGGCTTTACGAGGGTCTACACGAGTGAAGATTCGGATTCCAGCAGCCCTTCCATGAGCTCGATCTACAATGTCCTCGTGGAACCCGAGGTGGCGGACCGTGAAAAGAACTTCACCGTCTACATCTCATTCTGGAATTTGACGGGTGATGACGAGCCGAGTCTGACGATCTCCTCGACGGATTCCTCCTTCACGTCTTCGAAAACCATCGAATTACGCCGTTATGTAACCTATTCCGATTCGGCCCTCTATACGGGATACTGCAAGTCCTTCCACGATATCGTGTCCGGAGACGCGGATATCTCCACGTCCATCTATGCCAGCTATATTTCCAAGGGAACCGTATATATCGCCTTTTACGCGGTTGCCTATGGCATCCAGGACCTGACGACGGCAGTCTACAGCGATCCTGTATGGCTCGGATATCTTCAGTGGGATTGAGGGGCAAGAGAGGTCTCATATGACATGGTTTCAATTCTTCAACATCGGTCTGACCTATATCACCATTGGGATCGGATCCGCCGTTTTTTTCTTTTTCGTCGTGAAGAAGCCTCTTCTCGGCAAGTTCTGGGGAGCCATCATCGTTGGCCTCGTCGGCTCATTCCTCGGAGGCCTCATTGACAACCTCTTCGCAAACGTCATCCAGTATCTCGCAGACTTCAATTCCGTGAACGTTTTCGCCGCCCTGACCACATCTCTCTTGATGATCTGGCTTCTTTCCAAGGCAAGCTATCCGAAATAGGGTGCAGGCGAGGAAGGCGGAAACATGTTTTCATGCGTCAATTCAACTTCCGATAATGTATATTCTGTCTACATGCAGTACATTTCATTCACGTGATGATGCTGAATAACGATGTCAAGATTTCTTTGGAATGACTTCAAGCCTCGGTTCGATCCAGGGTTTCTTCAACTGCTTCTTTGAAAGATTGGAGAAATTCCCTGCCTGCCCGGTTTCCGAAAGAAGCTTCCAGATTTCCATGGCGCGTCCCGCATATGAAGTCGACCAGACGGATCCTGCAAGATAATAGAGACAACCGAATGCATTGTTTGTCAGAAGATATTCCGTGATCTCGGCGCTTCCACGCTCGATGCGAAAGATCCCGGCAAGGGATTCGAACTCGAAATCCGAATCACGGCTGCGAAGCGTTTCCATGAGCTCGCTTTTCATGGCGATCAGGGCGAACAGGGAATGTTGGATGGAATTGGAAACCCTGCCAGTCCTGTAGTAGAACCATCCGAGCTTGGCATGGGCCTGGATCGCAAAATAGGATTCGAATTGATACAGTTTCAGGACATGGTCCAGTCCCTTTTTATAGAAGTTATCCTCGATCTGAGCACGGAGCTGAGTCCATTTGGGATCCGAGAAATACTCGTCGTCAGCCAGGATGGAAAGCAGGTCTTCCTCCATGGCACTGTATTTTTCCTGTGATTCATGAAGGGACGCAAGTTTCCAAAGCAGGGCATACTTGTCTTCTGGAATATAGAATGCGTTACGGACCCTGTATGCCTTTTGGTACTGCATCTCGGCGAGAGTGAACTCACCCTCCAGATAATATACGTCTCCTATGGCGACTTCCGCCTCAGGGAACAAGGCGGATTTCTGGACAGACTCCTGAAACAGTTTCATCGCGACGCCGTAATCGCGTTTCTGATATGCGAGTTTTCCTTTTTCGAAAAGAATCCAGGCGGGATCATCCTTCTCTTGAGCATGAACGCAAAGAGCGGAGGCGGACAGTGCGATCACGATGAAAGCGGATAATGCGAGTGTATTCTTTTTCATAACGAATCCAGCTCCTGGAGAAAAGCGGATTCCGCTTCTTCTGAAGTCACATGCCTGATGATGGTTCCTTTTCGGAAAAGAATCGCCTTGTTGCCGGCTCCCGTAATTCCGAGATCCGCCTTTTTTGCTTCCCCCGGACCGTTTACGGGACATCCCATGATGGCAACGGTAATGTCACGGTTTTTCCCATGTATTTTTGGGTATACAATCTCAAGAAAAGACTGAACATCAAAAGTCGATCTCCCGCATTGGGGACAAGAGACGAGATTCATCCCGGGACGGCCGATGCCCATTACGCGCAGGATCTCGCGTCCCGTGACGACCTCCTGATGAGGCGGTGCCGAGAGGGAAATGCGGATCGTGTCCCCTACCCCTTTTTCAAGGAGCCTGAAGACGCCTATCGTGTTCTTGACTATTCCTTCCACGAGAGGGCCAGCCTCCGTGACGCCAATATGGAGAGGATAGTCGTATTGGGCCGAAAAGAGAAGGTTTGCCTGTACCGTCTGTTCCACGTCCGAGGATTTCAAGGAAAAGACCGCTTCCTGGAACGAAAACTTGTCCAGGATTTCCATCTCCCGTTCCGCCGCGGTCAACATGGCGGCAGCGACATGGGGTGATGCCTCCAGGTCCCTTGGAAGGGAGCCCGCGTTGATGCCGATACGCAGGGAAATGCCGTTTCCTTGGGCTTTGCGGACGACTTCCTTCACTTTTTCCTCGTCGCAGATCGTCCCAGGATTGATCCGGACCTTGGCAATCGGGAAATCCATGCATCGCAGGGCAAGGGTATGGTCGAAATGTATGTCCGCGACAAGGGGCAGGCCGGATTTTCCAGCGAGTACTCCGAAGGCTTCGGCCGTATCCCTGTCGGGTACGGAGATCCGCAGCAGATCGCATCCCTGGTCGCGTAACGCATCGAAACGTGGAAGAATCTCCGATGGTGGAACCCCTACAATGGGCTCTTTCCACATCGTCTGGACGGAAATCGGAAAACCACCTCCTATGATGAGGGGGCCGGCCTTGACCGCACGGGTCCTGCGGGACTCCCTCACTTGCTCCGGTCCGTGAGGGCTTTTGAGATTTCGCCCAGCTCCTTGTCAAGCTTCTTGGCCATTTCTTCCGCAGCCTTCTTGTAGCCGTCCACCACGGCTTTTTCCTTGGTGCCGCCCTGTCCGGCGATGCCCTGAACGACGCCAGAGTAGAGGATCTTGCCGTCGATTACGCGAATGACCCTCGTGGTCGCCGTTACGGAGGATTTGTAGAGGTTGTACGGCTTGCCGTCGATGACCACCTGGGAGACCAAGGTGCAGTCATTGAGGACGGAAACCAGATAGGATACGTCCTTCTGCACGCCCAAAGCCTGGATGGCCTGCGGATCCCCGCCGAAGACCTTCGTGAAGTTGTCTCCGAGGAGGACGCCATCATACTGCGAGAAGTCGAAGGCGACGCCCTTTAGTTTGTTGTAGACCGCGTCCAGGATCACGGGAGGCTGGGAAGGGCCGAGGTCGGAGCGTTCCATGACGAGGATGGTGGCTTTGCGTGTCGGCGGGACGTAGACGAAATCCTTCTCGACCCCGCCGAACTTCCATGTATAACCGTTCGACGAGAACGGGATGGAGGCACGGATGATGTGCTCCTGCGTGGCGCTGTCCAGCTTGGCCAGGCCGCAATTTGCCTGCCCGTACTCGTTGGTGTTCACGAATCCGGTGAGGATCCCCGAGCCTTTCACGAACTCGAAGGACACGGGCATGGCCGACACAAGGGTCCTGCCCTTCCCCATGTTGTAGGTGACGATGACGCTGGGCTGCAGGGCCTTCCCGGTGCCCACGTCGATGACGCTGGCGTTCACCTGATTCTTGTTGTCGTCCAGCCACTCCACGCCGCTGTCCAGGGTGAGGGCGGATCCGATCTTTGTCAGTTCGGTCTCCGCTTCCCGGGCGACATCGACGATGTCCTTGGAGGGATTCTGCAGCTTCTGTTTCTCCGCAAGGATGTCGACCAGCTGCCGTATGCCTTCTACGATATTGCCCTGATCCATCTTGGCTTTCCCGTTCTGCAGATAATCCTGCATCCTGGACAGGGAAGCTTTCATGTCCTGGGTCGGCGCCGTCTTGGGTTCCTGCGCGGCTGTCTGGGGCTTTCCTTCAGGCGCCTTTTCGGGCGGCCGGGGTGTCGCGGCAGGCGTACTGGAACATGCCGTCAGGACTCCGATAAGCAAGAGAGCCATTAGGACTGCGCAGATTTTCCGCATTGCCGATCCCTCCCGAATCGTTTACCAGGACAGCGTGATCACTGTATCCGTCCTGGATTGGATCAAATCCTTGATCGTGGTTTTCCAGGTCCATGTCTTTCCACTTCCATCGAGCGTACCCATGCCGGGATTGCGAACGGGAGCGGGGGTTTCTATGGTGTAGGAAATTCCATATCCCGTAAACAGCGCATCCACCATGGCCAGGGAGTCCTCGGAAACCGGTTCCTTGTCCGCCTGAAGGATGATCTGTCTGTAGCTCATGACGTCCCCTGATCGGGTCAAGGTGGGCTGGGAGGAACGGAAGCTTTCGATCCCCGACAAGGACTCGATCTTGTCGAATGACATCTCCGCCTGGATGATGATGTCTTTCTCATCCTCCTTGCGGGAGAACCGGGTCAGGCGGACACCCTGGACGCCGTCCAAAGACCTGCGGAAATCCGCTTCGCTGATCGGAAGGGGAACGGACCAGGCGGCTTCCCCGCCCTTTCCCAGATCCACTACCAGATGCGATACGCGGTAGGTCATGGAAATCGACCCCGAACCGTTTTCCTGGAAACGGATGCGCGTATCGATGTCTATGCACGATATGAGAAGGAGACTCGCCGAGAGGGCAAGAATGCTTTTCAGGATGGAACGCACGAGGGGATCATAGCCGATTTTTCCCGGCCATGCCAAGGGGGCAAGTGTCAACGGCGGGAGAGGCAATATTGCCGACACGGCCACAGGAGAATCCGGACCGGTTTCCGCCTTCAGATCCCGGCTTTCCGTGCCACCGCGAGGGCCGCGGCTCTTGGAGCGGATCGGTCGCGGTGAGCGTAGCATTGATCGCAGACGGTCCGGTGGCCTTGATACTGCGCGGCGGGCCGCCAATGGCCGCACAGGCCGCATTTCCGCTCCATGGAATGGGGATCCCTTGCATTATGCAGATGATAGAAACTTGCACGGATCTTCATGAGGTTCTCATGGGAAATCCGGCCATCCTTCATCCAGGTGCGGATCGTGTGTTCCGAACGCTCGAACATGCGCGCGAGGGATGCCTGCTGCATATGGTAGGTGGACGCAATCCAGCGCAACATGGTCCTCACGGACGGATCATCCGGCAGGATCTCTTCCGACATGGTTTTCTCCTCATCTATACTATCGGAAGGATGCCTCCATTTTCTTCACTCCCATTCGATGGTGGCCGGAGGCTTGCTGGAAACGTCGTAGACCACCCGTCCGATCAGGGGAATGCTGTTGGTGATGCGCGATGAGATGGCCAGGAGGTCTTCCATGGGAAACGGGAAGACGTCCGCGGAGATGGCGTCGGTGGACGCCACGGCACGCAACGCGAGAACGTAGCCGTAGCGGCGCATGTCGCCCGAGACGCCGACCGACCGTACCGGAAGCAGGACGCAGAACGCCTGCCAGATCGCGTCATAGAAGCCCCGGGCGCGCAGTTCCTCGATGAAGATCTGGTCCGCCTGGCGCAGCAGGTCGCAGGACTCCTTCGTCACTTCCCCGACGATCCGGACGGCCAGGCCGGGACCTGGGAACGGATGGCGGAACACCATGGCCCTGGGGAGCCCCAGTTTCAGGCCCAGCGTCCTCACCTCATCCTTGTACAGGGAGGCCAGGGGTTCCAGGATGAGGCCCCGCTCCCGCAGATCCTCCACGAGCGGCGAGTGGACGTTATGGTGGGTCTTGATCACGTGGGCCTTCTTGCCAACCCCCTGGCCGGACTCGACCAGGTCGGGATAGAGGGTGCCCTGCGCGAGCAGGTAGGATCGGACGCCGAACGCCGCAATCTCCCTTTCCTGCACCTGGATGAACAGGTCCCCGATGATCTGCCGCTTCTTCTCGGGATCCGTGACGCCCGCCAGGGCCTCATAGAACCTCCGCGCGGCGTCCACCGCGTGCAGGTGCACGGCGCCGAGGGACTTGAGATCCTGGATGACCTCTTCCGATTCCCTGCTTCGCATGAGACCCGTATCGACGTAAAGCAGGTGGACCCGCTGCGGATCCAGGCAGTCCAGGAGGAGGGCGGCGACCACGGAGGAGTCCACGCCTCCGGAAATCATGAGCACGACGTCCCTGTCCCCCACCCTCCGGACCAGTCCTTCCCGCATGTCGCGCAGGAATGCGTCCATGTTCCATTCCCGTTTCGCTCCGCAGATCGTGACGGCGAAGTCCTCCAGGATCTCCATGCCGTATTCGCAGTGGCTCACCTCCGGGTGGAACTGTAGGCCATAGAAGTCCCCCTTCTGGAAGGCGGCGGGGAGCCCGTTTTCAGAGGATGCGACGATCCGGAACCCTTCCGGAAGGCGCGTCACGGCATCGCCGTGGCTCATCCAGGAGAGGAAGCCGTCGGGAACCCTGGAAAAAAGCGCGGTCCGCTCCCCGATCCGGATGGCGGTGCGGCCGTATTCCTTCCTGCCCATGGATTCCACCAGACCGCCATGGTCATGGCAGATCCTCTGGAAACCGTAGCAGATGCCGAGGATCGGGAGTCCCAGCCGATAGACCCGTGGATCCGGCTTGGGAGCGTCCTTGTCATAGACCGACTCGGGAGAACCGGACAGGATGATGCCCTTCACCCCCGCGAGGCCCATCTGCTCGAGCGGGGTGTCCCCGGAAAGGATCGTCCCGTATACGCCGATCTGCCGGATCCTCCGGGCGATCAATTGGGTGCTCTGGCTTCCGAAATCGAGGATGAGAATCGAGTCCATGATCAGATTTTCCTTCGTAGTTCCGCGACCGCTTCCGCGTACCGGTCCGCGATCTCGGAGGCTTTTTCCGCGGCGATCCCCGTATAGCAGGAGGGATCCCGGAAGAATGCGTCCGCATCCAGGCCTCGCAGCCTGCGCAATGCGGAGGAGAGCAGCTCCCAGAGCGGGCGATCCTCGTGAAGCACCTCGGATAGAGGCCGTCCGTCCTTTTCCGCGCTCAGCGTGGCCTTGCGCAGGCGTTCATGCGCCTCCGTTTCCCCGCTTCCCGCCAGCAGGATGTAGGCTGGTTCCGCGAGGACCATGCCCCCGGTGGAACGCAGGTTGGCCGCCATCCGATCCCGGTCCACGACGAGGGATCCGATCACGGAACGCATTCGGGATGCGGCCAGGCAGAATCCCGTGACGTATTCGGCGACGAAACGGGAAGAGGCGGAGTTCGTGAGATCCCGCTGGTGTTCGGAGATCTGGTCCATGAAGAAGCTGACGACGCGGGGCGAAAAGGCCTTCCATAGGCTTTTCACGTGCTCGCAGTTCCAGGGATTGCGTTTCTGCGGCATGGTGGAGGAGCCCACCTGTTCCGCGGCAAAGCCCTCCCGAACCTCCCCGATCTCCGTGCGCTGCAGGTTCCTGAGGTCGTCTGCCAGGTTGGCCAGGACGCCGAAGGCGGTATTCATCTCAAGAAGAAGGGAAAGGAGGTATTCCGGTTCCACGAGCTGCGTCGAGTGTTCCGAGGGCAACAGACCCAGGATGGACAGGAAATCGCGCTCCAGGCCCCGCGGATCCGCGCAGAGGAATCCTGTCGCGTTGTAGGCCCCTACGGCGCCCGCGAGCTTCCCCCGAAGGTCCCGTGCCCTCTCCTGGATCCTCTGGATCGACTTGCCGAACCTCGACACGTATTCCGCCATGGCGAAGCCGAAGGTGATGGGCACGGCGTGTTGTCCGTGCGTCCGGCCGATCTGCGGCGTGCCGGCTTCGCGCCGAACGAGATCGATGAGGGCTTCCTCGAGGTCCAGAAGCAGCGGAAGGACGACCTGGAGGGTCACGTCGCGGTACCGCAGGGCCGACGCGGTATCCAGGATGTCCACCGACGTGGCTCCCAGATGGACCAGGGGGGACAGGGCGGGAGGGACCTTACGCTTGAGCACGTTCACCAGGGCCCGGATGTTGTGCCGGGTCTTTTCCTCCTCCGCGTATACCTCCTCTGGGTCCACGGCCCGGGCGACGGTGTCCAGGGCGGGCAGCGCATCCTTCGCGCCGTCGCCGCCGATTCCGCGGCCCAAAAGCGCCCGCAGGAGGGCCAGTTCCACGCGGACGCATGCGTCGATGGAGGCCCGTTCGCTCAAATAGCGCCCCAGGTCACGAAACAGCGAAGGATCCGACAGGGAATACCGATGATCCAGTGGCGATAGGTTGGAATAGATATCGCGGCTTTCCATTGCGTTCTCCGATCCGGTAGGGTATGAGGTCGCGCTCAGGCGCGAAGCGTACTCGCGCTCCGGTACGCTTTCTCCGCCTCCAGCAGCTTGTCCTCGACTAGGGATTCCAGCTTCGTCATCTCGTTCTTCAGTTCCCCGACGATGTGGGTGACCTGGTCGGCCAGGATCATGTTCTCGTTGACGACCGTGTGGATGTTCGTGATGGCGCTGGTCACCTCACGGTTGGCATTCGATTGCTCCTTCACGGACAGGTAGAGCTCCTGGATGAAGGAGGAATAGTTTCCCAGGTCCTTCGCGATGCTGTCGAAGATCTTCCCCGCCTCCTTGGAGGATTCGCTGCCGCTCGAGATGACGCTTTCGATCTGACGGACCCAGCGGCTCACGTCCCGCGACGAGTCCGAGGATCGCTCCGCCAGCGTCCGGATTTCGTCGGCCACGACGGAGAAGCCCCCCTTCTCGTCCCCGGCACGGGAGGCCTCGATGGCGGCGTTCAAGGCGAGCAGGTTGGTCTGATCCGCGATGTCATTGATGCGTGCCAGGGCCTGTACCATCTTGTCCACGACCTCGTGGACGCTGAGGACCTCCGCGATGACCCGCTGGAGGATTTTGTTGCCGCTGAGTGAGGAATCCGTCGTGCGCGTGATCTTGGAAGCGGACCTTTCGCTGAGCTGCGCGATGTTCTCCATGGCCCGCTGCAGCTCCTCGGCCGCCGTGGTGATCTGCTCGATGCTGGTGGCCTGGTCGGTCGCTCCCGTGGCCACGCGGTGGGAGATCTCCATCAGCTTGGTGATCAGCCGGTTGAGGTTGGAGATGGATGCGTTGACGATGTCCATCGTCATCTTCAGGCGCCGGCTGGCGCGCATGAGGTCCTCCCCGACGCGGTTCTCCGTGAGGGTGCGGCTCATCAGCCGGGAAACGAGGATGGCCACGACGCCCGAAGCCAGGGGGAGCAGGAGCAGCAGGAAAAGCAGGGAGCGGAACGCTTCCGGCATGAGGGGCGAGTAGAGGAACACGGCGAGCAGGGTGCCGGCGCATCCGGCCGCGCCCACGAGGATCACGTCGAGGGTCCTCAGATGGAGCGTCGCCATGATGAGGACGCAGAACTGGTAGGTCGCCACCAGGATCAGGAGCGCGGGACTGCCGATCAGGTAAGGCGATGCGATCAGGGCGGCCGCGTCCATGGAGACGGACAGCATCGCCATCCAACGGGGTTGTTCCTTCCCGCGGAACGCGACAAGCATCCCGACAGAATACCCGATCAGGCAGGCTGCCATGCCCAGGGCCAGGAACATGATGAGAGAAAAACCGATTCCCAGCCAGAAGGTCGCGGCGATCAGGAGCGCCCCATAGGCAATGCGAAGGCACGATTCGATGCGTTCGGCCACAACCTTCAGGGCGGAAGGGATCTGCGCGACCAATCGCGCATTTTGCATGAACTATTTGTAGAGGAAACAGGTGGCTTTGTAAAGCCGGATGCGCTACTATGTCCCTGATGCCGTCCGACGACGATGCGATGGACCGCCTCCTGAAGGAGGCCCTGGACGCTGGGTACCACAGGGAATATGCGCGGGCCGTGACCCTCCTTACGGAGCTTCTGGCCAGGACGGACCGCCATCCCCAGGCGCTCCTCTATCTGGGACGCAGCTACCATGCCCTGGGCGAATACGGGAAGGCCATCCAATGCTTCACGGCCTACCTTCGCCGGCGGCCGGACTCCCCTCTGGGGGCCTTCTTCCTGGGACGCACTTACCTGTCCCTTGGATTGTACCCCGCGGCCATCCGACACCTGAAACAAGCCGTAAAGGCACGGCCCGATCTCAGCGCCGCGAACGGCCTGATCGGGTTCGCCCTGGTGAAGACCAGGAAATTCCAACAGGCCCTCGTGTGGCTGCGTGCGGCCCTGGAAGCCGCTCCCGATGACAAAAGGATCCTGAACGGTTACCTCAATGCGGCCCTTGTCGCCGCGATCCGCCTTTTCCATCGCGGACAGCTTGTGGAAGCGGGGGGGCTGTTCCAGGAGGTCCTCCGATACCGCGAGAAGACCATGGTTGCCCATCTGTACCTGGCCGCCATCTACCGCGACCTGGGCAAGGACAATGTGGCCCTGTTCCACCTGGATACCGCATCCCAACTGGCGCCATCCGACCCCGTCATCCACCTGCAGAAGAGCTGGCTGCTCCTGAAGACGGGGGACAAGAAACAAGCCCTGGCTGAGATCCAGGCCGGAGCCCTCCTGGTGGCGCCCGGGATCACGCCGACGGCTGATCCCAAGGCCGTACAGCGCCTGCTCACATACGCCTATTTCCGGGAAGAGCACTGGGCCGAAGCGATCCGCCACGCCAAGGTCCTGCTACGCGAGGATTACCACGATCCCAGGCTCCATGTGATCATGGCGGAGTCCTACAGGAGCCTCGGAGAATACGCCAAGGCTGTCAACCACTACCGGCGCGCTCTCGAAGGGGATCCATCGTCAAGGGAGATCCGTTATGGGCTCCTTTTAGGGCTCTGGGAGACGGGAGACTACGCGGAACTGGTCTCCGTGTCGGACCATATATTGAGGAAGAACGCGAGCGACGAGATCGCCTGCTACTACAGGGTGCTGGGACAATCGCGCTCCGGCTCTTCCGCCCAGGAGCTCATTCCCCTGCTGCAGAAGGAGATCCGTTCCCGCGGTCCGGACAAGAGGCTCATGGCGGCGCTCGCCAACGCATATCTGGAGGCCGGTCTTCCCGACCTGGCGGAAGGATGGCTGCTGCGCGTCATGAAGGCGGGCGGCGGCGATGGTGCCGTGCTCAAGTCCCTGGCCCTCGTCTATGAGCAGCTCGGACGCAAGGAGGACCAGCGGGAGACGCTGGCGCGCTATCTGCTCATCTGTCCGGAGGACCGGACGGCCCGCAAGACCCTATTACGGCTGCTTCTGGACCTGGAACGTTTCACAGATGCGAGCGTCGAAGTGGAGGCCCTTCTCGCGAGGGATCCGGGAAATCGGCGCCTGCGGGAGATTCTTGCCACCTGCCAGAGGAGGGGCGGAAGCCCCTCCTCCGCGCTGCTCACGCTCAAGGATCTCCTGCGCGAGGATCCGGGCAATGAGGAATACGCCAAGGCCGTTTCCTGGTGTTTCGAAAAGATGGGAAACCGTGCCCTTGCGATCCGATTCCTTCGCGCATTCCTGAAGACGCGTCCCGAGAACGTGAACATCCAGCTGGTCCTCGGGGTGCTGCTCTTCCATGACGGGGATGCGGCAAAGGCGGCGGAGGCGTTCAGGGCCGTGATCGCCGTCGCGCCGGGAAACTGGAAGGCGCACCGGAACCTGGGCATGGCGTATCGGGCGACGGGCAATGCGGAGTTCGCGGAAAGATTCCTGGCCCGGGCCCAGGCTTTGAAAAAAGCCGCGACAAAGGAATGATGCGCATAAGAATGCGTTGCATTGCGCGCGCCACCTGATATATATTGGACACATTGGAGGTGTATGGAATGCCTACGGTGAGAGCTCTAGACCTGTTCCAGGCCTATTCCCAGAACCAGCTGCCCAAGGAGGGAGGATATATCGTCTCCTCATTCCTCGGGGAGAATTCGGCCTATTCCAAATATGAGGTAGTCGCCTATAACGGGTTGAAAAACATCTATCTGTCCCCGGAAGGATTGACCTTCCAGACGGATGGAAACAAACTGTTCGTCCTCGTGGAACCGGTGGCATATCCCCATAAGTCGGAGGAACCCTTCCGCCGCAGTTCCAAGGACCAGATTCCGCACAGGTTTTCCGAACTGGAAATCCTCACGGCGCGAAACCAGACCAAGGTGATGGTCAGCAAACAGCCTATTGTTACCTATTCGTCCTTCACCATCCTGAAGCCCACGGGAATCAACTTTTCCTTCCTGTTTTACAACCTCCCCGACGTATTCCAGACCATCGCCGCCTTTTATGAAAAGACGTTGAACAAGGAATCGGGCGTTCCCAAGGAGGACGCATCCAAGGCCGCCCAGCTCATCGTGGCAGGCTTGAAACGGTTCACGATCTGGGGGAACTAGAAGGCTCCTCGCAGGCGAAAAAAAGGGCCCCATACGGGGCCCTTATTATTTTCTGCGAGTCCTTTCAAGTGGACTCTTTTTCCAGATTGATATGGGCGATCGCCAGGCGAGCAATGGGCACCTGGTAGGGCGAGCAGGATACGTAGTTGAGTCCGGCATCCATGCAGAAGCGGATATTGTCGGGCATCGCCCCATGCTCGCCGCACAGGCCCGTTTCCAGGTCCGGGCGGGTCATACGGCCCCGTTTCACCGCGATGCCTATCAGTTCCTTCACCTGGGGGTTCAGGATTTGGAACGGGTTACCGTCCAAGAGGTCGAACTGGGTGTAATCCGGCATGAATCCGTTGAAATCGTCGCGGGAGAGCCCGATGGTCGTCTGGGTCAGGTCGTTCGTGCCGAAGGAGAAGAACTGGGCGTACCGCGCGATCTGGTCGGCCCCGAGGGCCGCGGCGGGCAGTTCCACCATGGTTCCGAACTGGTAATCGGCCGGTTTGGCCTTGAAGCTCTCCCGGACTTCCTTTTCCACGTCGATCAGGCCCTTGATCTGGGAGCCCTCGATCTTCTTTCCGAAGATGATCAGCTTCAGCTCGCTCTCGTTCATGATGATGGGGATCATGATCTCAGGCTTCACGTCCACGCCTTCCTTCTTCAGCGTGTAGACGGCCTCGAAGATGGCGCGTACCTGCATCTCGTAGATCTCCGGATAGGAGACGGCGATGCGGCAGCCGCGGTGCCCCAGCATCGGGTTGAACTCGTGCATCCCCTCGCAGCGCGCGACGACTTCCTTGGCGGGAATCCTGGCCGAGGCCTTCTTGCCCGCGTTCAGATAGTTCAGGAAGCGTTCCATCTCGTCGTTGTTGTGCGGCAGGAACTCGTGCAGCGGCGCGTCCAGGAGGCGGATGATGACCGGATAGCCTTCCATGATCTTCAGGAGCTTGTAGAAGTCTGTCTTTTGCATCGGAAGGAGCTTGTCCAGGGCCTTGACGCGCTCCTCACGGGAACCGGAGATGACCATTTCCCGGAAGACGTTGATGCGCTTGTCATCGAAAAACATGTGTTCGGTGCGCACGAGTCCGATGCCGCGCGCGCCGAACGTGCGGGCCAGCGCCGCATCGCGGGGCTTGTCGGCGTTGGTGCGGACGTGGAATCCCTTCACGAAGTGGTCCACGAGCTCCAGGAACCGCAGCATCCCCGATTCTTCGGGATCCGGCTCGATGAGATCTGCCTTCCCCAGATAGAGGCAGGGTTCCCCGTAGAAGGGCACGTTCAGTGTGACGTAATCCCCTTCCTTGATGGTCTTGTCCCCGATGGTCGCCTTGTTGCCCTTGATCTTGAGGTCCGGCTTCACGAGGGAAACCTTCCCGTACTGGCGGGCCACGACCGAGGCATGGGCCGAATAGCCGCCTTCCACGGACAGAACGCCCCTGGCCACTTCGATGGCCTTCACGTCCTCCGCGAAGGAGGATTCGAGGCACAGGATCAGTTTGGTATCGCCGCCCTTCTGTTGCGCCTCCTTGAAGGCGTCCAGAACGGCGTCCGTGCTGAAGAAGATGCGGCCGATGGCCGCTCCGGGGGCGCCCGTGATGCCGCCGGGGAGGGCCGGGATCTTATGCACGGAGTTCATGTCGATGATCGGGTGCAGGATCTCGTTCAGCTGCGCGGGTTTGATCTGGCTCACCGCATAGCGGTCGTTGACGATCTTCCTGTCGTACAGATCGAGGAGCAGACGGATGTCGGATTGCGTGGACTTGGCCATGACGGACCGCTGGTCCAGAATCCAGAGTTTTTTGTTCTCCACGGTGAACCGGATGGCTCGGATCTCCTTGAAGTGGTCCTCCACCTTGCGGGCGATCTTCTCCAGCTCCGCGTAATGGGTCTTGCCGATCTTGCTGATATCGCTTCCGGTTTCTCCGATGGAGTTGAACTTGCCCTGGAACACCTCTCCCTGGAGCTTCGCGTCCCCGGTGACGATGTTGCGCGTGAAGAACTGGCCGGAAGAGGAGTCCTTGCCGTAATTTCCGTAAACCATCGGCTGGATGATCAGGGCCGTGTCCTCCTGGTTCTGGTCCGTGATGGCCAGAAGGTGGCTCACGCGCTTCAGCGCGATTTCCAGCTGCGTGTAGGGATCCGAGAAGAAGCCGTCGGGCAGGAGGGCCAGGTACTTGTCCACGCTTTCCTTGCGCTTCTTCAGATCCATGTTGGATTTCAGGTCCGCATCCAGGCCTTGGAGGTGTTTCTTGAAGGATTCCGCGTCCGACTCGCGGTTTTCCAGCTCCGCGACGGCCCGTTCGATGTCGAGCATGCCCCGGATCAGGAATTGAACCTCATGGTAGCCGAAATTATCGCCTACGAACGAGATGAAGCCCTCGATCGTTTTTTCCGTGAGCCCGAAGTTGTGCAGTGTCGGATAGGTCGCGATGACCAGATTGGGGCTTACGACGATCTTCACGAGCATGGGGTTGTCCGCGTCGGAGAATCCCTTGCCCGTATGCTTTTCCAAGCGCTCGAAGAACGGCTCCAGGAACGGCTTCAGCTCGAACTGATCCAGGTGGGCCGCCACTTCCGCGTCGATGACGAACCCGGGAAGGATGGGCAGATCCAGCTCCGCGAGGTCCATCGCGAGACGGCCGCGGATCCCGATTTTTTCGAGGACAGGCTCTTTCAGTTCGGCGTCGCCTTTTGAGAAATAATGGATGTTCTTCTTCATATCCGTCCCTCGTTGAAATCAGAAGAGGTTGAGAACAGCGGAAACGGGGGCCTTCAGGAAGGCCTCGAACATATGGCTGGCGCCCTGCTTCAGGTAACGCTGCAGTTTGGCAACGTCCTTGATATCATCGCCGGCCACGGAGATCATGATCGTGCTTCCGTGCTTCACCTTTCCCCATTTGAACAGGGTGTTGATGTCATGGATCCTCTCCCCTTCGTAGAAGACGTAGACTTCCAGTCCAGGGTACTTCGTCGTATAACTGGCAATGATTTTTTTCCAGGCCTCGACGTTTCCGTTGTGGAACAATTCGTTGGAAACCACGATCCCGTACATGGGCGTCATCTTCTTGGGAGCGCCCGAAGGAGCTGCAGGAGCCGCGGGAACCTTGGGAGCCGCGGGAGCGGCAGGGACCGCTGCGGGAACGGCGCTGGCCGGGGTCATGGGCGAGGCCGTGATGGGAGCAGAAGGGCTGTTCACGCTGTACTGGATCTGGGGCGCGGGCGCCGCTTCGGGTCGGGGTGCGGGCCGGGACGGCGCAAAGCTTCCCTTCAAAAGCCCGGCGGGGGTCTTTACCTTAGCGCCTTTCAGGATGTCCAGAAATGCAGTGATGGCATCCGTGGCCGTCTTCTCAGCGGGAGGATTCTGGAATGCACCGGCATATACGGTGATCATCTCGTTCTTCCTGAGGGTCTGGACCATGTCCCAATGGGCGCGGATTTTGGGATTCAAGGCGACCACGCCGAGTTCCGGGTGGTAGTAGGCCGCGACAATGTCGATGGCGGACCATTGGGAAACCTCGGCGCTGATGGCATCGAAGTTTTCGAAGGTCTCTTCCATGTTCATCGAATGCGCCTTGTAGTGATATTTATCCACGAGGATGGCGTTCAAAATGGGAAGGATCTGATCGGAAACGATGGACTTGTCCGCAATGGCATCGTTCAGGATTTCCGCCAGATTGACCTGATCTTCAAAATCCTCGATGAGGCTCATGATATATCGGAAGTGCTTGAGCGACCGGTTGAATCCTTCCCGTGTGCTCAAGCCGTCGTAAACGTGGTGTGACTCTGCCATTTGCGCTACCCCTGCTTCCTAAATGGAAGTGGTGACCCCGTCGGGTCACCACTCCTCGTCGTCATTGCTAGGGTCAGATTTCCTTCAATCCGTCTTCATCCGCACCCTTGCGGCCGCGCGACTTCCCCTTGGGCTTGGACGCCACGTCGACGACCCCCTGGCTGACCGCCGGGGCTTCCGGGGCCGCGGCAGGAGCGCCCACGTTGATCATGTCGAGGTACTCCGAACCCTTGGAGGGAGCCTCCGCTTCGGACGGAGCCGTAGCGCCGAACGACTGTGCGATATCCGACCGGACCGTGGAACGGCGGCGGGAGAAGGATGCGAAGGCGGCGTCCTGGAAACCCTTGGACACGCCGTAAAGGAACTCGTTGAGGACGTTCGCCATGCCGTCCAACGTGGCTTTCTTCCTCTTGATCGAGGAGATGTCCACGTCGAGGAGCAGGCCGGGCTGGATATGGTAGGGGTTGATGAGATACTCGAATTTCAGGAACTCGTGCTCCAGGAATTGGAGACGTTCCTCCATGACGCGCCTCTGGATGGGATAGCGGTAGCCGTAGAGCTTCTGCAGTTGCTCCTTCATGATGATGATGCGCCGCTTGATGTTGTTCTTCTCCGCGATGAAGGTGCGGTTCATCCGCTCCACGTCCGTATCGCCCGGTTTCACGAATGTGACCTCGTCCCAGGATTTCTCGATGTCCTCGTAGAGAGGATCCCCCGTCTTCATCTTGATCCGGCGCTTGATCTTGTTCTTCATCCTCTTGGCGAGGTCATTGAAGTCCACGACGCCCTTCATGAACTTGGAATCCTCGTAGACGAGATCCAGGACGTCCCAGAGGTGCTGTACCTCGACCTCGAAGCTCTTGGCCTGAACGTCGTAGGCCTTGCGCTCCTCGATGAGCTGTGCATTGTCGTAGTATTTCAGGCGGATCGCATAGCGTTCGTCCGGCAGGCGGGTGGTGTCGATGTCCTCGTATTCGCGAAGGACAAGCTCCCTCGCGTTCTTCAGGTTCTCCACGTGCTGGTATCCCATCTTGGAGGTGTCCAGGATGGAGGTGATCGAGTTGATGGCCGTATTGAACCCGCGGTTGCGTATGTTCTCGATGTCGATGATCTTCTTGAGGTTTTCCCGGATGTTCAGCGAGTCGAACTCCTCGGGATCGATCTCCGCGCGCAGACCCTCGATCTTCTCCATGAGTGTCTTTGCGAAGAAGGAGTAGCGGCGCGACTTGGGATCGTCCTTCTCGTCCGCTGTGAACTTCTCGACCCTCTTCATCCTTTCGAAGATGATCTCCCCGTCCGCAAGCTCCTCCTTGCCCTCGTCGACGACCTGATCCTTGAGCTTTTCGATCTCCTTGTCGATCTGGTCCGTGATGTTCTTGGAGATGAGGTCCTTCACGAGGTATTCCACGGTGACCTGGTAGTGGAAAATGGGGCTGATCAGTTCCGCGTCGAGGATGTTTACGGAAAGCTTCACGTCCGTGACGGTCTTCGGCTTGATCGCGTTGTCCTTGAAGGAGCACTTCACGATGGAATATGCGTTCTCGCCGCGGATGAAGGCGCCGACGTCCGTCTTCTGGCGCAACAGGGAGTTGGTCACGTTTTCCAGGTCGTTCACTCCACGCTGGATGTGGCCCTGGAGGTGGCCGTACATGTTGACGATCGACTTCTCGATTTCACCAGTGTTGAACTTGTCGATGCCGCCCACCTGGTCCAGAAGGGCTGCGATCTCCTTGGGAGTATAGCGGGCCAGGGACTTCATCTCTTCCTTGTCGATGAAGTTGCGTACCTTCTTCACCATCTCGTCTTCCGTGGTGACCATGAAGCGGTTGAACATGTTCTGGTAGTTCTGGTTGAAGTAGTTGTAGAGCTTCTCCTTCAACCCGCCCATGATGTCCAGTTTTTCGGCGACTTCCTTGGGAAGCTTGGAGCTGATATGGTTGAGCACCTTGTCAACTTCTTCGCTCAGAAGGAGATCCACTTCGGACTGCTGGTCCCTGAACTCCTGGGCAAGCGAATTCCGCGACCCGACCGCGCTGGGTTTTTCGGGATGGAATACGTTCGGGCTCTTCGGAAGGTCTAAAGCTCCCATAGCACTCTCCTTTTCCGCAATGGTATCGGTGTGAGTAAAGCATAGAATGAAAAAACTGTAAAGCACATTTTTACCGGGATCCCCGGCGGTTCCTGCTCCTTTTCCCCTCCCCCCTTCCAATTTATCGTCTTCTAGTGCATTCTACCAGAAGAAATTCCGACTTGGAGGGGTGTCATGCGGAGGGTTTTCATCCTTGCGTGTTTTCTGTCGCTTCTCACGTCGGTTGCCGGCCTTCAGGCCGATCAACGGAAAGAGAATATCGACATCATCGTGGCCGTGGACAAGTCATTGTCGATGGTCGACCGGATCGGCGCCGTCAAGGAGTATTTCAATTCCTACATTGTCGATCAGGTAACGATTCCCGGCGATTTTCTCGTCGTGATCGATTTTTACGGCAAGACGGAAGTCCTGCACTCCGGGGAGATCCAAAGCGACGAGGACCGCACGCTGGTGAAACGGAAGATCTCGGAGATCCGGGCCAACGGCCGGTATACGGACATCGGCGGGGCCCTGGATGCGATCAAGGACCAGTTCGACACGCGTGCCTCCGACAACAGGAAAAAATTCGTGCTCCTTATAACGGATGGGATCCAGGAAGCTCCGCCGGAAAGCAAGTACTATTCCAAGGACAACAAATTCAATCACGCGTTTCTCGATAACGCGAAAACCATCCAAAAGGAAGGCTGGAAGGTCCAGGTCCTGGGACTCGGCACGGTGAGCGCCGGCGAGGAGCTCTCCAGGGAGATCTCGGCGACCTATCAGGAAATTCCCACGGGCACGACCCTGGAGGAGCTGAAGAAGAAGACCTCGGACCTCTTCGGAACCATCGAGGCCGCCGGTGATCTGAAGCTGATTCCCTCCCACGCCAAGGGGGGCAGCGCGGTCTCCCTGGACCTGAAGACCAGGGGCTATCCGGCCGGCAAATCCGTGAAGTTCGAGGTGACGGGTATCCGCATCGTGGATCCTTCCCGCAGCGTAGGCGAAGTGCTGCCGGCCGCCTGGTCCACCGAGCTTCCCGCGGAAGCCACAACGGCCATCCGGATTCCGATCGCCCTGCCTGAGGGGCTTCCGCCGGGGGACAGCTCCTGCCAAGTGTTCTTCACGTTCGCAGCCGGTGAACGGTTCACGCCGACCGATTTTACCGCCACCTTGACGGTGCCGACCTGGCTGCAGCGGCACATGCTTCCCGTCGTTCTCGGCATCGTGGCGGCTGCCCTGCTCCTCGCGGCTGCCGTGGTATTCCTGATCCGCACGCTGCGAAACCGTCCCGTTGAGTTCACTGTCACCCGGGAAGGAAAGACCGTCCAGGGATGTCCCATGAAGCTGCGCCCCCGGCAGTCCGCCTATCTGGAGGAACAGAAAGCGGATCTCCTGCTTACCCAGAAACGGACCTCATACGCCCTGGCCGTCTTTTCCGTGAAGGCGGGCACGCTTTCCATGAAGCCGCTCCAGAAGGATCGATTCCCCAAGCTGGGCGAGGTGCCCAAGGATGTGCGTGGCTGGTCTTTTGTGCTAAGGTCGGCGTCCGGAAAGACCGTGCAGGTCGAAATCGAACGCGCGGAAAGGGCATAACTCACTGGGCGACATATCCGTATACGGCTTTGAAATCGGATTCCCCCAACCGGTACCGGGAATCGCAGAGGACTTCCCGTCGTCCCTGCTCCCCCTGTGGGGAAACTATTGTCTGGTGGATTTCGTGGTCGGCGGCATCCAGGGAGCCGTGGAACGGGGACAAGGGACGCGGGCGAGGATCCTGGTGGACGGCTCATGGAGGACCACCCTTGTCGAGGAGCTTTCCGCCCGTTGGCGCAAGCCGCCCGCGGAGATCCTACGGCTGGAAGGTACTGTCGAGGACTTCCTGGCCCTGCTCGAGGCGGATCCGGCGGAGTACGTGATCCTTACGTCCCTTTCCTACGCGGCCATGCTGGAACCGGGAAGCCTTTCAGCGCTGGTTTCCGCGGCACGCCAGGGCTTTGCCAAGGCTTCCATCCAGCGCACGCCCCTGGAGCTCTACGGAGCGCGGCGGGATCGGCTGGTGGAACATCTGCGGGCGGCCGCCGCGCGGCCCGCCAGGAAACGGTCCCTTCGCGAATGGCTGTTCGCGGACATCCTGCTTCCGGGAATCGAGACCATTCTGGAGGTGCCCGGGACGCTCCTGTTCCTCCATTCCGTCGCGGAGCTCCATGCCTCCAACCTCTGGATCCTTGGCAGGACCGAGGAGGAGGGCTACAATGGGTTCGTGTCACGGCTTCCGGAGCCCGTGGGAATAGAGAGCGAGACGAGGGTTTCCGACCGCGGCTTCGTGAAGGACTCCTTCCTTTCCGCAGGCGTCGAGGTGGAGGGGACCGTGGAAGGATCGGTGATCTTCCCGAACGTGGTGATCCGCCGCAATGCGCGCGTCGTGAACTCCGTGATCATGAACCACAACCGCATCGGAGCCAATGCCGTGGTGCAGAACGCGATCCTTTTCCCGGGTCTCGCCGACAGCCCGCGCGGGGTTTCCAACATCGGCGACAATTCCGTCATCGGTTCCGTTTCCTCGACCGCGCACAATGCCGACTTCCCGGACCATACCCCGGGCGGCCTCACCGTGATCGGCATGGGCGTCGAGATCCCGAACGGCTTCAAGGCGGAGGCGGCCGTATACATCGCCCCAGGGGTGGGCCCAGCCCTGCTGCGCAAGCGCAAACTGGCGCGACGCGGCACGAGCATCCTCAAGGACGGTTGACGGACATGGAGTTCGCCGCAGTCATAGACTTCATCGGCCGCAACGGCAAGTTCCTCATCACGGCACACGAGACGCCGGACGGGGACGCGATCGGCAGCGAGTGCGCCATGCTTGCCGCGCTGCGCGCATTGGGCAAGAAGGCTTCCATAGTGAACGCGGATCCGACGCCGCGCAAATTCGCCTACCTGGCCGGAACCGGGGAGATCCTGGAGCTTTCGGATGCCTCCCAGCTGCCGGAGGACCTGGAGGAACACGTCCTCCTGATCCTGGACACCAACGACACGCACAACATCGGTCAGGTCGCCAAGCTCGTGATTCCGCGGGTGAAGGAATCCTTCATCATCGACCATCATGAGAACGACGAGGACATCACGGCCGGGAACCTCATCCAGAAGAACGCATCGTCCACCGCGGAGATCCTCTACCAGCTCTTCCGGGAGCTGAAGATCCCCGTGGACCGGGACATGGCGCAGTCCCTCTTCACGGCCATCGTCTACGACACGGGCTCCTTCATCTATCCGAAGACCACGGCCCTCACCTTTTCCATCGCCCGGGACTTGGTGGCGGCCGGCGTGCAGCCCAATGTCGTCTACACCCACCTGTACGAGAGCAACTCCATTTCCGCGCTGGTGCTGCAAAGCAGGGTCATGGCCACCCTCGAGCTGGCCCACGGAAACCATGTCGCCATCATCACCATGCGCCGGGAGACGCTTCTCGACTCGGGTGCCATCTACGAAGAGTCCGACCAGCTGATCAACATCCCCTTGAAGAGCGAGGACATCCGGGTGTCGGTCTTCTTCAAGGAAAACGCGGAAGGGCTCATGCGGTGTTCCATGCGCTCCAAGGGCAACATCGACGTGGCCTCCATCTCGCAGTCCTTCGGCGGCGGAGGGCATCGGACCGCCGCGGGCTTCAAATGCTCCCAATCCCTGGAAGCGACCAGGGACATCATCCTGTCCCGACTCTCCGGGTATTTCGCATGAAAATGCCAGCAAGCGCCGTCTTCCTCGTCCTCGGTCTCGTGCTGGCAACGCTTTCGGGCTGCCGTGGATCGGCATCCGGCGGCACCGGAGGATCCCGGGACGAATCCCAAGCAGCTCCGGAAGCTCCCCAACCCCTGCTCGCCCTGGACGCGGACGATTACCTTGTCGCCGTCACGACGGCGGATATCCTTCCCGAGTACCAGGATGAGCGTCTCGTCGCCAAGAAGAGGAAATCGGTTCCGGATTCGCCCGTCACGGTGTCCCTCGAGGGATATGACGCGCGGCGCCGCAAGGCCGTTAAGCTGTGGGACTCCGTCACGAAGGCCACGGGATTCCGGGGCTTCACCATGACCCTCATGGATCTTGTCGGCGATCACAGCATGGAGATCGTATGCCGCGGGGTGAACGGGAGCGGGCAGCGGACCCTCGATGTGTTCAGGAAATCCTACGCCCCGAAGAGCAAAGGACCGGCTTATACTTCCGTCTGCGAGATCATGGCCGAGGAGATCCGCATCGAGAAGGTGGAACGGCCGGAAGGCTACCAGACCGGACAGAAGAACGGTCCCAGCTTTCCACTGGTCGCCTATGCGGCGGACAGGGAATCCCGCAATCCCATGGATCTCGTGCGGACCACCTATTCATGGAAGTATGCCGAGACGCGGTATGTCGCCGGTCCCCCGGAAAAGGTTTCCGCCGAGAAGGTGGAACAGCGGCAGCTGGAGGAGCTGTTCGCTGAAAACACCGTGGAAGGATTCGAGAGGTTCCTCGAGGGGACGTGGAAGAAGCCCTCGGAGCGCACGATCACCAAGTCCGATTCGGCGGATCCCGCCATCCTGTTCCAACCGAGCGGCAAGACGATCGCCTTCTATTCCGCCGACAGCGTGGAGATCTATGAATGGTTGGAGTCGCGCCGTACATTGTACAACGGCCTCCTGGTGATCGCGGAGAATAGATCCAATGCGGCCGCCAGCATCCGCAAGATCCTTTCCATCTTCGTACGGACCCCCTCCTCGATCGAGGTCAGCATTCAGGGAGCGGATCAGTACGACAACTCGGACGGGACCTATGCCCGGACCTCGACCATGGACGCCGGCAAGGGCATCGAGATCCATCCGACGTCCACGCTGGAACGCAGCGGTTTCCAGGGTACGTTCCTCGGAGAAAAAGGCCTTCGGATCGTATTCTCCGGTGACAGGGCAGTCGTAAGCGACGGCAAGAAGACCCAGTCCGCGCTCTGCACCGTCTTCCTTCTTGCCGACCGGCGCATCCTCAGCCTGCGCATCCTTTCCGAGAATGGCCTGTCCAAGGATCAACGGGATTATCTGATCGAGGAGCGGGACCGCGGCGGATCCGGCAGGAGCGCGCGTTCCCTCGTCCTGGTTCCGGTGACACTCACATCACGCGGGTACGAGGAAATGGCCGGGGACACCCTGTCTGAGGATCCGGCCGCGCTGAGCGAACGGTGAAGGCCCTGCGCAGCCCCTTCCGTAAGGAGCGCGTTTTCCAGAAGGCCGCGGCCCGTCTCATTCGCCGGGATCCGACCTGAGAAAACCTTCGTAGTTTTTTTCCTTCAAGGCGTTGATGACCGCCTGCCCTTCCTCCATGGAAAGCCCAACGGCCGCCATGACGGCAAAGAATTTCCTTCCGTCACGCACGATTTCCCGAATCGCCGGAGTGTAGCCGATGCGGCGAAGTTCCTTGACCATGTCTTCCGCATTATCGCGCACCGTGAAAGAACCGGTCTGAACCACCAGAGCGCCGCGGGAGGCTTTCGCCGCGGCCCCTGGCGCGGTAGTTGCCGCGGCTTTCACGCCGGAGTCCGTTCCATCCGACGTCAGGAAAGCACCGGGCGTTGATGCGACCCTGATCCTTTCGGACTTCCGGCAAAGTGCGTACTCGGGGGAGAGCGGGAACTCCTTCTCGAGAATGGATAGGGCCTGCGCGGCGCGGCTGGTATCCCCCCGGTCCCTCCAGTGGAGATAGGAGAAGTATGCCGCCGACGGCCGTACCGCCGGATCAGCGGGGATCTGCGGCCAGTCGTCGCCCGCCGCCACATCGAACAGATAGGGGGCGAGTGCCGCTGCCCGTCCTTCCGTGGCAAGCGGAAGTCCCGCGAGTTCCTTCGCCTTCATCACGTCCCCCATCTCCGAAAGGAGGCCTATGGAGGAAAGAAGCGCGGCGGCCAGTCTCCCCGACACGTAGGCGCGCCTGTACAGGCTTTCCGCGAGCTCCGTGCGGCCCAGCATCTCGGCCAGACGGGCGGTACGGTCGAGAAGGTCCGCCGCCTGCGGGGCGCCGGGGGAATCGAAAAGCCGCGTCGCGGTCTCCAGGAGACGGGACGCATCCGCATCCAGGAAGAAACACCTGCGCAGGGCTTCCGCGGCGGCCGGATCCGCCGCGTGGGACGAGAGCCATCCGCCGTAGGCCAGGGCGAGGCCGTCCCCGCCCGTCGGGACCTGACGTCCAAGGAAAGGATCGAACTCGACCTCCTCGCCGCATGCCGGCAGGAGGGAAGAAAAGGCGAGAATGCACGCGAGAAGGATTGTCGCCCGCGACGGTCCGATGCCCATCATGCGGGCGTCGCGCGGAATGTCGTTCCGCTCAGGGACTCGAGGCGCACGTTGATGTACTCCCCCACCCGTGCGCCGGAAGCGCTGAAGACCGCCATGCTGTCCCATTCCGTCCGGCCCAACAATTCCTCCGGATTCCGCCGTGAAGGCCCCTCCACCAGAACCTCGACGGTGCGTCCCAGACGCCGCAGCGCCATGCGGCGGGCGATCTCCTTCTGCGTCCCGATGGCGCAGGAGAGCCGGTCGAGCATCACGGATTCCGGCACGGGGTCCTTCATCGTGCACGCGGCCGTGCCTTCCCGTGGATTGTACCTGTAGAGGAACGCATCGTCGAATCCCACCTTCTCGAGCATTGCGATGGTATCCCGGAAGTCGCTTTCCGTCTCTCCGGGGAAACCGACTAGAATATCGGTCGTCAAGGCCGTTTCTGGAAGCTGCCCGCGGATCATGTCCACCTTGGCCATGTACTCGTCCGCCGTGTAGTGGCGGTTCATGGCCGCCAAGATCCTGGTGGAACCGCTCTGCACAGGCAGGTGGATATGGGCGCAGAGCGCGGGTTCCTCCCGCATGATCCGTACGACGGACAAGGACAGGTCCTTGGGGTGCGAGGTGAGGAAGCGGATCCTGTGGATGTATTTCGAGGCCCGTGCGGCCATGCGCAGGAGCCCGGGAAAATCCACCACCTCCCCTCCGTCCGCGTATCGATAGGAGTTCACGTTCTGCCCCAAGAGCGTGATTTCACGGGTGCCCTGGGCCTCGATGGATGCCATCTCCGACAGGATACGCCGTGGGCTGCGGGAAACCTCCCTGCCGCGGACCACCGGGACGATGCAATAGGAGCAGAAATTGTCGCAGCCGTGCATGATGGGGATCGAGGCCTTGATCCCCCCCGCGCTGTGCATGGCCGCGAACTCGTAGTTCCCGTCACCGGCAAGGACAATGGGAGCCACGGCGCCCTCGCCACGGCTCAGGATCCCGGGCAGGAGCGTTTTCTGGAAGCTGCCGACCACCACGTCGATTTCGGGGTATTCCTCTACGGCCCTCTCCTTCAGGCGTTCCGCCATGCAGCCCATGAGGACCAGGCGGAAGGGGCGTTCCCGTTTGGCTTTTCTGTAGAATCCGAGACGGCCATGGATCCGTTCCTCCGCGGTTTCCCGCACGGAGCACGTGTTCAGGATGACCACATCGGCACGTTCCGGACCGTCCGCCTCCATCCAGCCGTCGCGGCGAAGATCCAGGAGCAGAGCCTCCGATTCGGCCTTGTTCATCTGACAACCGTATGTCTCGATCCAGACCCTTCGCCGGACGGTCTGCGCCACCTTCACATCCTCTGACGCAGGGAGCCGATGGAACGCACCAGGGCCGCGATCCCTCCCGCCAGGAGGCCTATGCCGGATACCCAGATGAGCCATCCGAGATTGGGCAGGATGGGGACGATCCGGGACAGGGAGGAGAGGCCGGCCACGATTCCGACTGCCGCGACCGCCAGGCCCATCGGCCTGTCCTTTTTCGTTCCCGACACGGCGAAGCCCAGGAGGGCCACGGCGCCTCCCACTATGACGCCCAGGATTCCCCGGGAAAGTCCCGCGATCACAAGAAGGGACAGACCTCCCACCGTGGCTCCGACTCCCAGGGTCATGCGGCGTGAAAGACTGCTTCTCGGTTCCATTGATTCCATCGATCAGGATCCCCCTTTCCAGAAGGTCTTTCGCCAATGTACTGGCCTTGCGGTGTCTCGTCCAGCGGTTGGTTTCCCGTCCGATTGACAACCTCTCCCCCTACGGCATAGATTCTCCCCAACATGCTGCACTTAGTGCGGTGGATCCTGGTTTCCATCTCGGTTTTTTGCGCGACTCTCGGCGTATTCCTCCTTGGAAACAACCTCGGCTTGATCCCTCAGTCCGCCGCGACGGCCATGCTCAACCTCTGGCCCGTTCTGCTTGTCGTCGTGGGCATCCTGTTTTTCGTCGATTCCCTCCGCAAGCGCCGGTTCACCCGGACTACCGGAATCACGCGCAAGTCCCTGCCCATCGAAGTCGACGCAGAGGCCCATGAACTGCTCTACCGGGTCGATTTCGCCTCCGGCAGGCTTCATGTGGAGGCGAAGGAGAGCACGATCCTGCAGTGTGAACGCATCGGCCCAATGCCGGATCCCGTGATCCTGCGGGAAAACAGGGGACCGCTGCGCGTCGTTTCCCTGACCATGGAACATCCCCTGTTCGCCCCTTTCGAGCAGATCCAGAACTCGTGGACGCTCGCCGTTGAACCACGGGTACCGGTACAGTTCGACCTGAAGCTCCATGAAGCGCACCTGCTCATGGACCTGCGGCATCTGCCCGTGGAACGCATCGACCTGCGCGCGGACACGGGGACCCATGAGATCCTCCTGGGTTCCGCATGTTCCAGGTTGAAAGGCAGCATCTATTCCTCAAGCGACATCCTGTCCATCACCCTGCCGGCGGGCGTCTACGCGCGCGTAAACCTGGTCAATCCCTTCTGCTCCGTCGAATGGCCGCAGGGGGACCTGGAGCGCGGCGAGGACGGATCCTTCTTCTCCCCGACGGCGGCGGCCGCGGAAGGCGGGAGCATGGAAATCAGCGTCGATGGACCCATCAAACGGCTCATCCTGGACGTGGCGGAAACTTGAATAAAAGCCGACGGGATGCTATGGTGTCCCGCATGAAATGCAAACGCCTGCTTGCCGTCGCATGCCTCATCGCCGTGTCCATATCGGCCCTGCCCGCCTTCGGGGAGGATGCGAAGGGAAATGCGGGCAAGGAGGAGGCTCCGGCCCCCTTGTACGCTCCTGGGGATCAGGCCATCTCGATCCGCTTGGGGGTTTTCTGGCCCCTGTTCTACCTTTCCTTCACTCCGGCGGTCACCGCGACCAACCTGACCCTCGGAGGAGGCGGTGCCCTCCAGTGGGGCGCCTACCTTACCGAGTCCATCACGCTCAGCGGGGAACTGGGCGGCAATTTCGCCTACAGTCCCAACTGGAACATCCTGCTGCAGCTGCCCATGCTGGCCAAGGTCGAAAAGATCTTCACCTTCTACCCGTTCGAGATCCCGATCTCCCTTGCGGCCGGCGTAAGCTTCGTGAAATACGAGGATCTTTGGGCCGTCGACATGACGGTGAAGCCGGGCATCGCATTTTTCTGGATTTATAATTCGTCCTGGTCCTTCGGCGTCAATGCGGAATACTGGATGAACACGCAGATTTCGGGTACCGCGGATCAATCCCGCGTGGGGAATTTCCTGAGCGTGTTCCTGTCCGCGCTGTATCGTTTCTGATTCGGGAGGGAATGCACACACCATGAAAACGGCAATTCGCGTCCGTACGGCCCTGATCCTTCCCCTGGCGGCCCTGCTCGTCCTGGGATGCAGTTCGGGCAGTTCCTATAATGGCTCGATCTACTACTACATCGAGAATGAAGAGGTCGTAAACGACTCAAGCCTTGATAATGAGGCGGGTTTCTTCAACGTGGTCCGACTCGGGACGGCCGCCAGCCCCGTCTATTACGCGGCGTGCGGCCAGATCCGTAAATCCGCTTCCATCTCCGGCTCCGGCACCTCACGCTCCATCACCTGGGATACGGAAGAACTGGAACTGCCCACGGCCTCGATCTGCACGGCCCTCGTGGCCTTTGGCGGGAACCTGTATGGCGGTTTCCTTCCCTACCAGACCCTGCAATCGGATATGGGCCTCTACAAGGCCACGGTGGACGCCGGCGGTACGCTCACTTCCGGTTTCACGCAGGTGACGGATTCCGCCGTCAAGGGCTATCAGGTTCCATACCTCTATGTCAGCCCGGAAAGCGGTGGAGACAGGCTCATCGCCATCGTGGCCAAGGAAGCTTCCACGGACAGCACGTCTACGCCGTACTCCTACGTCATCTACCGGTCCGGCGACGGGGCTTCCTTCAGCCAGATCTATCCGGCGACGGGGACGACGCTGACGGCTTGCCCCAAGAGCATCACCTACCAGGCGTATACGGGATACTACTGGATCCTTTTTGACGACCATCTCGTGAGGCTCGACGGTTCGACCCTCAGCGAGGTCTCCGTGGGGCCCACACTGGACACCGACAATTATGAGGAACTGCGGTCCGTCTACTGCTGCACGCTGACATCCCAGACCCTGGTCTATGCCACTTCCAGTTACGGCTATATCTACAAGACCGCAGACTACGGAAGCACCTGGACGGCCTCCTCGCAGGCCACGATCTCCAGCGTCGTCGTGCCTTTCATCAGTTTCGCGGAGATACCGTCCTACGGGGGCACGACGACCTGTCTGGCCGGCGCGGAAGGATATGGCTACTACACAGTGGATGACAGTCTGGCGCTCGTGCGCTATGCGGATACCACCTATGCGGACCTGCGCGCCTCCGCGATCCGCAGTTTCTACGTGGATGACCGCAGTTCGGCTTCGAACGGGACCACCACGTTCGCCATCACGACCGATTATGGCCTCTGGAGGATGGAAGCCGATTCCTCCATCGTCTGGAACCAGGAATAGTTTCCAGGCCCTGTTCGGTCAGTCCCCAGCCGCCTCTTCGGCACCGATGTCATAGGCCTCTTTCCTCCCCCGGATGGAGGCGGGCCGTTTCTTTCCCTGGATGTCCTGCGCCGGACCGGCGAACCGCGGGTCCCGCAGGTCCGTCCCGGCATCCCTGCACAGGGAGTCCGGCGCCAAGGGATACTCCTCAGATTTCGTCACCGCGAACGTCTTCCAGAAGGTTTCCACGATGTTGCCCGATGCTGTGGCCCTCTCCAGGGAGGTCAGCATCGATTCCATCTGGGCCACGGTACGCGCCGTACGGCGGACCGACGTGCCGGCCGCGGGGCCCATGACGAGGATCGATTCCCAGCCTGAAAAATCGTTCGTGAGGATGGAGAGGGATGCCGGCATCGAGGTCCCGATGAGTTCGAGGGCCGTCCCCTTCTGCCCTTCCCGTCGGACGAGGATGTTGTTCACGATCCGCGCCATGGAGGAACCTCCGAGGATGACGGCGGCCGTCGTGCCGCGTCCCGTACCCGCGATCAGCGTGTTGTTGAAAAGGTCCGTCTCCCCCTCGGCCCGATAGAGGCACGCCGAATCCCCCGATGAGTCGCCCAGAAGGACATTGTTCCAAAGTCGGACCCTGCCGCCGGACTGGTGCAGAAGGTACAGGTACTCGGAACTGGGCAACGCGCGCAGGATGCATCCGTCAATCACGGCTTCGCATGCCTTCAGCAGGATGCCGGTCGCGCCGACGGAAGCCGCCACTTCCACGCGGCAGGCCTTCAGGGCGAGGCTTCCGCCGTTGGCGGAGACGGTGACCGAGGAGGAGGACTGGGGATCCATGCCGATCGCGCATTCCGAAAGGCCCGTCCGGCAGTCGCGAAGGTCCAGGCAGACGGACCTCTGGGATCCGCGCCCCGCATTCAGGCTCACGCCGGACAGGGAGATGTCCGCCCTTTCGGCGAAGAACGTCACGGGCTCCTGGCCGCTTCCCGAGCGGACCGCTCCACCCTTCATGGTGAAGGCCGCTCCCGGGGACAGATCCACGACCCGGAATTCCCCCGAAGGATCGGGGCCGGAAAGACTCGTATCCTCCAGGAGGATCTGCGCCCTGCCGGAAAGCAGCGCTCCGCGCGCTACGCGGGACGCCTCGAGGCGGCACCCCGTCAGGGAGAGCTTGCCTCCCGTGAGCCGCACGGCGGTTCCGTCTTCCACGTCCTCCATCAGGAACGCCGAGTTTGAAAGCTGGGCCTCGCCGTCCACGACTTCCAGGAAAGAGGTGCCGGAGCCTGCGTGGCCGCGGAACTCCAGACCGGAAGCCTGGAGACTGCCGCCGCGCATCGTCAATGTGGTCCTGCCCCGCATGAGCCTTGCATCGGGGGCCAGGATCGTCCGGGCGGCCGGTACCTTCGGTTTCCATGTGGCGGGATCCAGTCCGCCGAGGATCGTCACGCCCGTGGTGATGGCGATGGGCGCCTCCACGGGAAGGTAGCCGGCCGCGGCGAAGATGGCCGTGCGTCCCGTCAGGCGCGAGATCTCCAACGCCCGGACCAGGGAATGGACGGGCCGTCCCCACGTTCCGTCATCGTTGTCGTTTCCCGCCGCGTCCACGTAGATGGTCCTGCGGTCCATCGAGACGGACCACTCCCGGACCTCCCGGCTTCGGTTGCCGGCCGCGTCCACTGTGTACGCGCGCAGGCGGTAGTTGTCGATGCGGCCGTCGACCGCCCCTAGGAGAACGGGAGAGGCGTAGGGTTGGAAGGAGGCGATTCCCCCTTCGGACAACGTCCAGAAGATCCTGCCTTCATCGGCCCGCAGCACGGCTCTCTGCGGGTCCTGGTAGTGGGCGCCGTCCTCGATCCCTTCCACGACGGGGGGGGCGGGCGGCGTCCTGTCCAGGATGATGCGGACGCGCGTCTCGTCGGAAGGCAGCTCATTGGGATTGTTCCCGAAGGCCCTGGCCGAGAGCAGATAGACCACGGTCTCGCCATCCGTCGCATCCAGGACGAAGGGTTCAGCGTATTGGGCGGATCCAGTCTTGACCTCGACCGGGAAGCCCCCGTCGGCAGCCACCTCGTAGCGAAGGCTTCCCTCCGCGCCCCGCAGGCCGATCCGGAGGCCCGTGTTGGAGGTCCCGCCCTGGGGAACGCCCGTGAAGGACGGGGCAGGCAGCTTGCGCGGTGCCGGGATGGAGAACTCCGCGGTGCCGCTCCGGGTTCCGGCGGAGTTCGTCGCGTAGGCTTCCAGGCGGACGGTCTCCCCGCCAGGAACCACGGGGATCGTGACAGGCGCCGAATAAAGCTGGAATGCGGCATCCGCGGACGGTACCCGGCGCCAGTACAGGATCGAGCCCTCGGCGACATCCCACCTCACCAGCAGCGATCCGCCGTCGTTGCCGAAGGGGACCGCGACAGGCTCGCCGGGAAGGGCCGGCTGGGTCCTGTCGACAGTCAGGGTGTAGATCTTCGCGGCCGGGCTCATGTTGCCCGCCTCATCGATGCCCCTCGGTCGGATCCTGTACGTGAGCCGTGAATCGGCCTTTCCGGCAAGCTGGAGAGGCGCCGTGTAGGCCATGGAGGCGGAGGAGGGCACGTAAGGGAAGCTTCCGTCATCGCTGATCTCGTAGACGATCCTCGCCGCCTCCACGGAAAAAGCCGCAGTAACGGGCCGGGAGCTGATCGAGCCGTCGGCGAGCGTGGACAGCTCGGGATCCGCAGGAGGCTCCCTGTCGATGCGGAACCTGTAGGTCCTCTCGATGGGAGAGCGGTTCCCCACCGAGTCTTCAGCCATGACACGGGCCATGTAGTCCTGCGCCGCGCCCTGGGGAACGTCCACGGTCACGGGACCGGAGTACAGCGCCGCCGGGCCGAAGGGCTCCACGGCCTTCTGCCCGGCCCCCGTGACGGCAAGGGACACCCTGGTATCCGCGGGAATCCGGTCCACACGCAACACGACGGCGGATGAGAAAACGGCTTCATCGGAAAAGCCCGCCAATTCGGGGACTTCGGGCGGCTTCCTGTCGATGACAAACCGCGCCGTGCGCATCGCACCGCGGCGTTTCCCGTCATGGGAGAACGGCACGAGTTTCACGCAGAACGGCGTTTCCGTATCGGCGTCACCGGAAAAGAAGAGGCTGTCGGTCAGGAGCGGGGAATCCGCATTGGGATCGGGAGGCTCCGTGGAGCCGCTGCCGAAGGTGAAACGGATGCTCCAGGGGCTTGCGGATGTCTTCAGGCCCACCACGGAGTCTCCATAGCGCCCCCCGTCGCTTACTCCCAGGATTTCCGGACATTCGGGAACGCGCCTGTCAACAGTGAACGCGTAGGGATCGGAAGGTTCGCTCGCGTTGCCCCATGCATCACGGCATGCCAGCCGCATCCTGTAGGTCACCGACTCTCCATCCCTGCCTTCCAGGCTCAGGCCCTTTTTCTCCATGACGGGCGACTCCGGCGTGGGCTCCGTCGGCATGCTTCCGTTGGAGACGACTTCCACGCGGACCTCGCCCTCGGCTTCCGCCTGGATCACAGTGGGGTTCTCGAACCGCGTGCCTTCGGGGAACGTCCTGCAGGCCGGCGGCTGCGGCGGTTCCCTGTCTATGTGGACGATCTGGGTGTCCATGAGCCGGGCCACCCTGCCCCACTCGTCCAGGGACGCGAAACGGATCCTGAAACTCCTCTCTGTGCCATGGGGAAGCGAGAGTTCGATGCGGCCCGGAAAACGCGGGGATAGGGAGGAAGGTTCGGGCGGTTCCACCCCTTCCGCGGAAAGCTCGTAGACGACATGCTTCGGCGCGGATTCCGGAAGCGATACGCTCACAGTGCCTCCCGCCTCGGGTCCCGGGGTGAAGAGCGCGGCCTGCAACGTCGATGCCGCCGCCACGGGAACCTGCAGGGCAGCGGTGGCACTCAGGCTGGAGGCGGGGCCCATGGCGGCTACGCGGAAATCGAGCTCCTTCCCGTCGGAGGGAAGCGGATACGGGGCCGTGAGGAACTCGGAATGACCGTTCGGGTCCTTTCCATCAATGGAAAACAACAGAAGGGAGTCCTCGGAAGCCCAGGCCTCTATGCTCGAGTCCTCGCGGAGCCTGATCCTGGGCGTCGGCACCGGCTTCCCGTCCAGGACGTAGAACCAGCGGTATTCGGCGCCCGTGGCGGCGATGTCCTTCAGTCGGATGGTTACGGAATGCCGGATGGATGGCGATGTTTCGAAGGCCAGGGCGCTGGGAGGCGTTGGGTCGTTCGAGTCCGGCGTCCGCTCCGCCGCGGTGTAGCGGAGGCGGGAGCCTGCGCGTTGCGGAAAGCTCAGGATGAACCCGGAGGCATAGGCCCCGTTTCCCATCGAGAGCGAGAGCGGTTTCTCCGTGTCGGGCTTGATGCACACGACGGCTTCCGCGCGGAGCATCGCGCCATTCCTTGCCAACGCGGCGACCTTTACCGTGGTCCTGTCGGCCGGAGCGATCTGTGTCGGTCCCCTGTACGGGATTCCGGAAACCGCAGGATCGGAACCATCGAGGGAATAGCGGATCCATGTGACGTTGCGGAAGGAAACATAGAGCGGCTGCGCGTTGGCGAACGTCCCCGTCACGGGGCTCTGCAGGTCCAGGATGGCGGGCCGCAGGTCCATGTCGTACCGGTATTCCCCGATGGCGCCGTGGTTGCCCGCCTCATCGGTGGCGTACGCCCGCAGGATCACGGTCTCCAGTTCCCCGTCATGGCCCAGGGGGATCGGCTTTCCGTCCCACACGCCTCCCTGCGGTGCCGACGGCCCTTCCATGGCCCAGATCACCCGTTGCGACGCGGCAGGGTGGAAGGACAGCTCCACGCGGCGGAAGAGGCGCCCGGGGAGCGGATCGGGCACAGGCAGGGATGGCGGACGCCTGTCGATGCGGTAGCGCAACTCGCGGCGCTCGGTTCCCGCGGTCACAAGGATGGAATAGGATCGTTCCTCTCCGGCCACGGCGGAAAGCAGGATCGGCTCCCTATAGGGAATCCAGGGGCCCCAGCCGCCCGACGTCGTGCGGAACGCGTACCGGACCGGGGAACCCGAGGCGGACAGATGCAGGACCGTCTCGCCCGCATAGGTTCCTGACGGAGGATCGGCGACAAACCCGACGTCCTGCGCCCCGAGGCGGGACGGCAGGAAGGCCAAGAGGAGCAACAGCGGGCGCCAGGCACGGAGATCTGCCCTAGAAGGCGCCTTCCAACTCCGGATCTTCCGCATAGTAGTGGGCCCTCTTCTCCTGATCCGTCAGCCCGACCAGTTCATGGCTGAGGTAATGGATCCAGAAATCCTCTTCCGGCTTCAGGATCTCGTGGAAACGGCACCAGTAGTCTGGTTGCACGGCCAGCTGTTCGGGAAGGTAGCGGCGGAGCTTGTAATCGTGGACCGCGACGCGCACGTCTTTGCGCGGAATCCCCTTTCCCACGATGATCTCCACAAGACGGTTGATCGTCTTTCCCGTATCGAAGATGTCGTCCACCAGGAGCACCTTGTCGCCGTGCCGCAGGTACTCCGGGTCGTAGGTCCAGCCGTCGACCCGTACCTGATCCTGCAGGCCCACGTCCTTGTAGGAACGGGCGACCACGGCGGCGTAATAGACGGGCCTGCGGTCCGTGCGGAAGATCTTGAAGCATTCGCTGATCACGTTTCCCATGTAGGCTCCGCCCCGCAGGGAGACGTAGATCACGTCGGGGGTGAAGCCCTCGCGCTGGATGCGGCGCGCCAGCTTGATCGCGTTGTTGCGCACGAGCTGGTAGGACAGGAACTCCTTCCTCATCGCTCCTCCGCGTCCACTTCATCCCACCGGGTGAGGATCTCGGCTCCGTCCCGGCGGACGACCACCGTGTGCTCGTAATGCGCCGATTCCGCGCCGTCCGCCGTGACGACGGTCCAGCCGTCCGGAAGCAGTTCGATTTCCCCGGTGCCCGCATTGATCATGGGTTCGATGGCGATGACCATCCCTTCCTTCAACCTCGGATTGGGACCGCCGCCCACGTAGTTGGGAACCTGGGGATCCTCATGCGGGGCGAAGCCGACGCCGTGGCCGCAGTACTCCTCCACCACGCCGAAGGAGTTCTCCACCGCGTACTGGTAGACGGCCCGGGAGATGTCGCTCACCCGGTTTCCGGCCACCGCCTGCGCGATTCCGCGTTTCAGGCACTCCTGGGTCACGGAGAGCAGGCGTTTCTTGCGTTTGCTGACGACCTGCACGGGCAGCGTGATGGCGGCGTCGGAGAAGTAGCCGCGCAGGTTGACACCCAGATCCAGTCCGATGATGTCCCCCTTGTGCAGTTTCCGCTTTCCCGGGATCCCATGGATCACCTCGTCGTTGACGGCGACGCACAGGGAGGCCGGGTACTTCATGTAGCCGAGGAAGGCGGGCTTGCCGCCGAGCTTCTCGATGTGGGAACGGGCGAACGCGTCCAGTTCCGCCGTCGTGATGCCGTCCGCCACCAGACGCCGCAGCTCCTTCAGGGTGTCCGACAGGATCTCCGCGGATTCCGCAATGCGGGCGACTTCCGCATCGTTTTTCAGCCGGATCATAGGCAGCTCATTTGCCAGTATCGTCCCGGTCCTTATCGCGCGCCTTTTCCTTCTTCTTCTCCTTTATGAGGGTCGTGAAGGAATCCTCCGTCTCGGGCCCGAAGGACTCCTCGATGAGCCGCTTCAGATCGTCGCTCTGGCCCGAGGTGATGGTCACCTTGCCTTCCGTGATCACGCCCGGCTCCACAGTAAGCTTCGGGGTGACGATGTTGCCCAGGACCTTGCCGGTGTGCAGGAGGTTCACCTCCTCCGAGGCGGAAATGTTGCCGATCAGGGTGCCGGCCACTGTGACCTTGCGGGCCACGATGTCCGTCTTCACCTTGCCCGTGGGCCCCACGATGAGCTGGTCGTCCGTCCGGATGTCCCCCTGGAACTTGCCCTCGATCAGGATGGAACCGTTTACGTAGAACTTGCCGTCGAAGATCGACCCCTCGCCGATGACGCAGTTGGCCGTGTCGCTTTTTCCGGGCATAAGCTCTCCTTTGGGGGGCGTCGATTTTGGAAACGTGATCATGGCGCCTTCTCCGTCTTCTTGCGCAGTCCATCGAGCACGCCGTTGACGAAACGGTAGGAATCGTCCGACCCGTAATCCTTGGCGATGTCGATGGCCTCGTCGATTGTCACTTTGGGCGGGATGTCGGGCTGGTGGAGGAGACAATAGGCGCTTACGCGCAGGATGGCCAGATCCACGCGGCCGATCCTGGAGAAGTCCCAGTTTTCGAGCTGATTGCGGATCGCCTCGTCCACTTCGGCCTTCTTCTCGATGGTTCCCTGGATCAGAAGGCGCGCAAAGACGGCGGCCTCCTCGGGGATCTTGGACTTCTTGTCCTCGTCCAACCAGGAAAAATCCATGAGTTCCTCGATGCCTGCTCCCGACAGGTCATGCCGGTACAGGCTCTGGAAGGCGATGATCCGCCCTTTTCTCCTTGCGCCCATTGGGTTCCCCGGTCCGTTACCAGGGCAGGTTCTCCTGGAAGATCCTGATCCCCTCCGCCTCTTCCGCTTCCTTGCGCAGGGTATCCCCCACGTCCTTCATGGCGTTGGCCAGCGCCAGCTGCTGCTTCTGCGAGAGCAGCTGGGATCGGATGTATTCCCTCACGGTCGTCCGGTTGTCGGGCATGATGGGATCATCCAGCCCGAGGATTCTGGCGTCCAGCCTCTCGTCCACCCGGATGATGTGGTAGCCCTTGGGCGATGCGAGCACGCCGCTCACGTCCCCCGGACTCATGCGGAAAATCGCGGCAAAGATCTCCGGCCCCAGGGCCTGTTTGTACTGCAGGTTTTCCCGGTCCACCCAGCCGACCTTCCCATCCTTGTATTTGTTCGCCGAATCGTCGGAGTATTTCAGCACCAGATCCTTGAACGCGGCCCCGGCGCGCAGTTCCCGCGCGATGTCCTCCGCGCGCTTGAGCGCCTTGTCCCTGTCGTCCTTGGAGGTGAGACCCGTCGTGTCCACGAAGATGTGGCTGATCATCGCCATGTCGTGCCGGAGATACTGGCTCTTGTTCGCGTCGTAGATTTCCTGCACCTCCGGGTCCGTTGGCGATACCACGGAACCGATCTCCTGCCCGCGCTTGGCCAATACATAGACCTGGGGGATGACCACGGTCTTTTCGAACTGCTTCTGCCATTCCTCGTAGCTCATGCCCGTGTTGTTGCGCACCAGGTTCTTCCAATCGGCCTCGGGGATGTCGCTCGTGGCGCCCGCCTGCCGCAGGATCAGAGCCCTGTACGAATCCAGGTACGCCTTCGACTGCTCCGCGGTCGGCTTCACCTTGTCGCGTTCCGCGGCCTGGCTGATCAGTATCTTGAGGATCATGTCATTGAGGATGCTCTTCCGCTGTTCCGTGGAGAGCGCCTGTCCCTTGTTGAGGGCCGTTTCCGTGGCATCGATCTGCTTCTTCAATTGGGACAGGAAGATGGTTTCCGTGGTCTTGGCCAAGCGGATTGTGGCGACGGTCTTATCAAGGGCCTCCGCCCCAAGCCCCTGGACGGCAGCCAGAAGCAGGGCAATGGATGCAATGACGAATACACGGGTTCGTTTCATGCGGGATCTTTCTCCTTGCGCTCCCCATCTACGAAGGGTCGCCTCTACGCCAGTAAAACGAAAGACGACATACGTGTCAAGGCGGACATCGTCTGCCGATGTGCCGGGGATGGACGGAAGCGCGGATCCTGTCCTTGAGCTTCTTGATGCCTGGAAGCTTCGCATCGAGCACCAGTCCCTGTTCTAGGCATGATCGGGCCTCCTCCCAGGATCCTGCGTCCGCATGGATCTCGGCCATTTTCTTGAAGAAAAAAGCATTGTCTTTTCTTGAGATGTCCAGCTCCACGGTCTGCAGCAGGAATGCCAGGGCCTCCTCCTTGCCATATGCGAGAATCATTTTAAAACAGACAAGGTTTCGTATCCTGTCAATAATTTCCTCTATAAAATGTCTAAAATATGGAATTTCCAATTCCATTTGATATATTGTTTTATACAAGTTAAAGGATTTTCTGAGATCATTTTTTATTTCGTATGTTTCTGCAAGAAGAAAGAGGCAATCCAGGTAGTCTTCACGCGGCAAATTGTCTGCCAGATTGAATCCATTACGTTTCGACAACGCTTCAAACAATTCCGCGGCCTCATCCTGCCGGTCCCTCAACAAGTCGTAGAATATAAGCCTGGATTGGCTTACCATGTTGTTCCTCTGGCTTTTCAGGAACATGCGGTAATCGAATCCAACGGCAACGGGCCGGGAGCCCAGGGAGCGGTCGTATTCTTCTCTCGCTTCCCGGCTGCACAGCGTCTCATATGCCTTGATGAGCAGGCGCATATCATCGGCAGCCCGAATCGGCTGAAGCCTGTTCAGATCGGGGTGCAGTTTTTTGGCTTTTCTTCGGAAAGACCTCTTGATTTCCTGCAGCGAAGATTCGCGGGAAACGCCCAGGATTTCGTAGTAGTTCACCTTTCCTCCATTATTGCCCGTTCATGACGTTTGTCAACGTTTTCCTTGCACGAGCCATTCGAGCATGTTACTATATTGATATGTTTGTTTTTCTTATCAAGAAGACTTTCTTCGACATGTGGGACAACATGTTCCGGGTCATCCTGATGAACCTGGGATTCCTCGCCGTCCTGGCGATCTTCTTCCTCCTGGCGCCCTGGGTGGCCGGACTCGCGGGCGTGGGCAATGTCCTCCTTGTCGTCACCCTGGTCCTGGGCGCCGTGCTCCTGTCGGTCTACTCCGGCGCCGTGAGCCGGATGACTTCGGAAATCGCCGATTACAAGCAGCCGGGATTCGCCGAGTTCTACGCATACGCGAAGGAAAGCCTCCCGACAAGCCTGCTTTTCGGCCTGCTCTTGGTCGTATACGCGTTCGTGCTTCAGGTGGCCTTCCCGTTCTACTGGAACCAGTTCAAGACCGGGGGCATGCAGCAATGGTTGGGACTCCTGGCTGCATCCCTGTTGTTCTGGGTCACCCTCGCCTTCGCCCTGTCCAGCCAGTATTACTTCCCCATCCAGTCGCGCCTGGACAAAAGACTCCCCAAAATGCTGCGCAAGATGATGCTTCTGTTCTTCGACAACACCCTGTTCACCGTCGGCCTTTTCCTTGGCGCCATCCTGGTGACCGGTATCTCCCTGTTCACCGCGTTCCTGCTCCCCGGCATCTCGTGCGTGTTCCTCTGGTGGAACGTCGCGTTGAAGCTGCGTCTTCTCAAGTATGACTGGATCGAACAGAATCCGGATGCCAACCGCAAGAAAGTGCCCTGGGATGCCCTCCTCATCGACGACCGCGAGAGGGTCGGTAAAAGGACCCTCAAGGGGATGATCTTCCCCTGGAAGGAATAGGGAGGGCAACGGGGGCCGTCCGCAGGCGGCGCACCCCCGCCCCGCGGATCAGGAGACGTGCAGCCTGCGGCCGATCTCTTCCGCCTCCTCGGCGGAACGTATGATCTCCGAGTTCTTCAGGAACATCCCCTCGCCTTCCATCGTCTTCATGAGGCGTGCCAGGGCCTTGGCCGATCCGAACGAGGAGGTCGGAACGAAGGCGAAGCATTTCTTCCCCGATACCACTCCGGCGGACGCGAGGAAGGTATTCACCTGTTCCGGCAGCTTCCCGCCGAACGTGGAGACGCTGTCCGCGCCGACGACCACGTACTGATAGATCGTCAACTTCGATGAGGAATCCTTGATGCCATCGAACAGGTCGACCTGGTTGCCCTGCTTCTCAACCCCCTTGCCCAGGGCGGCCGCCAGTTGACGCACCTTGTCCTTGCTCTTGCCATTGAAAAAGACTACCGCCACTCTCATGCTCCGTCTTCTCCTTCGTTTCCATGACGCTTGCGAACAGGTTCCGCAGTACTTTCCGGATCCGGCTGATGCAGAAATAGGCCGTGATCTCACCTTTATCGCCGGACAGGCCTTCCGTTTCCTCGAGATCCATCACGACGACGGCGTGTTTCACGGGAGGCTTTCGGCTCTTGATCAGCTTCATTTCCAACTGCTTCTCGCCGCGGCGCGTGAAGACCGGCATGCGGTCGTGGACCACCATGTTGCGCACCCACCGGATCTCATGCGCAAGCTGCAGCGTTTTCCCTCCACGCATGAGACCCTCCGTCCGTGCGAGCTCCAGCATCTCCACCAGTTCCAGGTCCAGGAGATCGCCCCGGTTCTGCAGCCAGCGTTTGCTCCCGCCATGGCGGAACAGGAGCGGTCCCCGGCGGTCCAGCACCTTCTCGAGACAACAGATCAGTCCCTGCTCCAGGAGGACGCCTGAAAGGATGCAGGCCGTTTCATAGTACCCGAAATAGTAGTTCTGGTGCATCTGCGCCAGGAGGAATTTCACCTTGCCGCTCCCCGGCGAGTCCCCTATGCTGATCCGCTGGTAGTCCAGATGCGCCCGGCGCCCGGCGGCATCCTGAAGCCTCTTGTCCCCGTAGCGTCTCCTCAGGGTCCCAAGGTGCTTCTCTATACTTTCCGGCCGCATTCATGTACTATAGGTTTTCCATCGTTCGATGGTCAAGGGAATCCTATGGAATATACGATCGCTCTCCGTTCCCCATGCAAGGCGGCTTCCCTGCCGCCTTGGGTCCGCCGGATAGGGCGGCTTCCGCTCGCGGCCGGCCTCCTGTCGCTGCTCCTCCTTCTTTCCTGCGTTCGCCAGTCCGAGGACGCGACCGTCCGCTGCGAGTCGCTGAAGCTTCCCTTCCACCGCTATGGGCCATCGCTCTCCGCCGTGGTCTCCTCCGCAAATCTCGCGATCGCGTTCACCGACAGGGAGAATGCGTCCCTCAACATGAGCTTGATTCCCCTGAAAGGCCCATGGAACGCTTCCAGCCCCTCCTTCGAGACCGTCGACAGGATCGATTGGGCCAATAGTTTCTCCGTGGATTTTGGTTCCATGCTCCTCGCCGTCGACGGATCGAGGGAGAATCTCTTTTATCTGGACCGGGAAAGGGAGGGCGAAGACATACTGAAATGGGCGTATCGAAGGGCCGGTACGGATCCATGGAGCGTGGACACCTTCGTCCCCCCGGGCCGCCCCCTTGCATTCGTCCCAGATGCGGATGGAAGATGCGGGTTCTACTGGATGAGCGACGGCATCTACAGGACCGCGCTGTCCCCGCTTCCCTCCGCCGAAGGCGCGAGGCCCGCATCCCTGAGCGGCGACCCCATGTCCGTCCACAAGCGGATTCTCTTCGACGGGACCGCCATGCCTGTCAGTTCAGGCGGCCGGAGCGGTTTTACGGCCTACGATGCCGATACGGACAGCCTTTCCTTCTGGGAATGGAAGGCAGACCACCTCGACGAGACCCGGATCCCGGGTGGAAGCCGCATCCAAGCTTCCCGATTGCGGCCTGATGGGACGCTCGCGATCCTCCTGTATGAAGCGCGGACCCGCCGGATCGTCTTCAAGGAGCAGACCGCATCCCCCAAAGGGTTTCGGGAGACGGGAGTGACGCTCGCGGACGGAACCACGGCCCTCTTCTTCCTGGAAGGAAAGGAGGGCACGCGTTTCTTCTTCACGGAACTCGTAGAGGACGGACATGGAGGGACGCAGGCGGCGCTTTCCCTTCTGCACAAGGTGGAGGGCGAATACAGGAAGCGCGTCCTCTCCTCGGAAGCCGGGGCGATCCGCAGCCTGTCGATCGTCGAATCGGGTGGGGAGATCTATGCGGTCCTGCTGCGCGACACCATCGAGGCGCTGCGCATCCGCATCGAATAGGAAGCTCAGTTCAAGATGACGATCTGGGATCCCAGGTTGTCAAAAACGGGCCATTTTTGATCGAAAATACGTGAAAAACGGGCTTAAAAACAGCTTTTACCGCAAAAAACAGGTGTCCGTTGGAAGCATTGGGTACAATTTGGGTACAGTCCACCGTCGAACGTCAAACGAAAAAAAGGGCCCCGTTTTGGGGCCCCTCGGGCAGTGGTTCATTTTAAAAGCTGGGGTATGAATACGGCGCCGAGGATCCCGGCAACGACCCCGACGCCAGCACCTCCGATCCCCCACCAGAGCGGGGACCAGTCGATCGGCACGAATCCCTTGATCCGCTCCGTCTGCAAAGGGATTCGGTACTCGATGTACTTCCCGACCTGGATGATGATCTTCCCCTCCCCGGGGTAAAACGTCACCAGGTCCCGACCGTCGAGCACGGTCACGCGCTGCGGCATCGTGACGGCCGGAACGGCGTGCTCGATGTAGTCCAGCTTGATGATCTCCTGGGCAATCTGCGGATCCCCGGTCTTGTGCATGTAGGCCGTGGCCTCCTCCACCGTGAGGGGGATGTAGTCCGCTCCGAAGGCGCTCCCGGAGAGCATGGCCATGATGAGGATGGCGACCAGGCCGAAGCCCCTACCGACGCTCAATAACCGCATTGCGCACCTCCACCGTCACCGGTCCGCCTTCGTCCACCGAAACCCGGCGGACGTCTCTGACGACCACTCCGTCCGGGAGCTCGATCGTCTCCCAGGATCCAGCCTTGGTTTTCACGGAGACCAGCCGCGGCGACCCCGCCACCGGCTGCCAATCGTTCGGCGTGACCACCTTCCCGGTCCTGGCCTTCCGGATAGCCGTCACCACCCCGCCGGCTGCCGCGGCCCCGGCGCCGATCCCCAGAATAACCGCGGCCACCCCGGCGAGGATCTTCCAGTTTTTCTTGGCCCAGGACCAGGCCTTGGCCGCCGCGGCCTTGATCTTCCCGATGAGCTTTATCATGTGGATACCCTCGGCTCATGATTCGTCCCCTGTTTGATGACTTCCGCCTTTGCCCTGAGGATATCGGTCAGCGGCGAACCTATGAGCGCAGGCACAACCTGTGCCAAGAACACCGGGAAGATGATGCTGACCAACTTCCCATAGGTGTCCATCTTTTCCGGTGGCGCAAAGAACAGCACTCCGAGCCCGACCAGCACCATCAGGACAAACATGCCTACGACAGCGCCCTGCAGGAGCTTGATCATCATTCCTGTTCCGGTTTTCACATTCCCCCCCCTTGTAACTCGACGTACTTGCTGACCTCGCCCCGGAAGCGATCCAGCTCCTCGGGGTGTTCCACGAAATACTTGTGACACGGTCCTTCTCTGGCCGGTATTCCCCAGGTCCCTTTACCTGTGACCCAGTTGTGCGTTTCGATTCTTGTCATCGGGTCCAAGCCATAGGCAACACAGTCCTGCGCGTACACCTCGACTGCAGACGCCCATGTCTCTTCCGTTGGCTTACCGCTCGAATCATTGCAGCACCACTCGTAGCCGATGGTGTGGGCGTTGATCAGAATACCCAGGATCTTGATGGCCTCCGGATTGTAGTTGGGGTAGTTGTCTACAGCGTGGTAGGCCATCTCCACAACGTCCGGCAGGTGGGGCATCGTGCGGATAATCGGTCCTTCCTGGTCAATAACCCCTTGGGCGGAAGCGCAATCGTCGTCGGTCTTCCCGGTAAAAACCTTGTCCGCGAAAAATTGCCATGTTCCCCAAGCCCGCTGTTTCGGGACCCCGTTCCAGTGGATCAAGAGCATCCGGACTTCCATCTCGGCATGGCGCCCGGGGCGGCTATATTTGTTCGGCGGAAGGTAAGCGATAATTTCCCTCATACGACCCCTATTCCAGCTTCTTCTCGAGCTTTTCAATGCTCCTCTGGATCGCATCAAGCTGGATCTTCGTCTCCGCTTTAGAGACCATGACCTCCAGCATCTGCTTCTCCAGCACCTCTACCCGGGGCCTGATACTGCCAGCAGTGATCGAATACGTGAGGGTGACGGCCGCAGCCAGCACGCTTGCGGCCGTCACCACGCTCTTCCAGTCGGGTCGGCCCGTCCCGGGTCCATTCTTCAGGCTCACATCCGCCATGGCCTACCTCAGTTTCGCCTTCGTGCCCGGGCTGGCGGTCTCCGCGGCATCGATCGCGGCCCGCGCCGCGGCGCGCTGCTCCAGGATCTCCGCGGGGATCTCCGTGCCCAGCTCCGCCCGCCGCGACGCGTACCAGTCCGTCGAGGTGAGCACCGCGAGAGCCTCCCGGGCAGAGGCCAGCGCGTCCGCGGCGGCCTTAGCGTCCGAGTCGTAGAC